>MDTC01017799.1_pt1 | contig 26584 bp, 21 predicted proteins | sample 811181 | NCBI WGS metagenome assembly MDTC01 (sample SAMN05326644, study PRJNA326480) | marine metagenome | isolation source: seawater | place: Pacific Ocean: North | collected 2011
ATCAATATTTTGGTATCCTCTATCTATCTGCTCAACGTTATGTATTGTACTTTCTCCATCAGCAGCTAGCGCTGCTAATAATAGAGACACCCCTGCCCTAATGTCTGGAGAAGTCATTGTTGTTGCTTTGAATTTAGATTTGTGATTCATACCTATAACAGTTGCTCTATGAGGGTCGCATAAAATTATTTGAGCTCCCATATCAATTAGTTTATCTACAAAAAATAAACGAGATTCAAACATTTTTTGATGAATCAATACACTGCCTTTTGCTTGTGAAGCAACAACTAAAATTATACTTAAAAGATCAGGAGTAAATCCTGGCCAAGGAGCATCTGATATTGTTAAAATTGATCCATCGATAAAAGATTCAATTTCATAACTTTCTTGTGATGGAATATAAATATCATCATTTTTTCGTTCAAGTTTAATGCCGAGCTTTGAAAATACATTTGGAATTATACCAAGCTCATCAAACGCAACATTTTTAATAGTTATCTCAGATTTTGTAATTGCGGCAAGTCCAATAAACGAACCTATTTCTATCATGTCAGGAAGTATCCTATGTGTGCATCCTTTTAAATTTTTTACTCCTTCAATTGTAATTAAATTTGAACCAATTCCTGAGATTTTTGCTCCCATAGAATTAAGCATTTTACATAATTGTTGAAGGTAGGGTTCACATGCAGCGTTATAAATTGTTGTTTCACCTTCTGCCATAGCTGCAGTCATAATGATATTTGCTGTTCCTGTAACTGATGCTTCGTCTAGAAGCATGTATGTTCCTTTAAGTTTAGTACATGTTACTTTGTAATATTCTTCTTTACTGTCGTAAACAAATTTTGCCCCTAAATTTTCAAAACCAATAAAATGTGTATCAAGTCTTCTTCTACCAATCTTATCTCCTCCAGGTCTAGGTATATATCCTTTTCCATATCTTGCTAGAAGAGGACCCATTATCATAATTGAACCTCTAATCTTACTACTTTTAGCTTTATATGCTTCAGAAGACAAATATTCAATATTTACATTTTCAGCTTTAAAAATATATGTAGATTCATTGATTTTTTTTACGCTAACATTTAAATCAACTAATAATTCAATTAGAATGTTAACATCTCTAATATTTGGAACATTTTCCATTTTTACCTCTTCACTTGTAAGTAAAACAGCACATAGAACTTGAAGTGCTTCATTTTTTGCTCCTTGAGGTGTTAAAACACCCTTTAGTTTTTTTCCTCCTTTAACTTTGAATGTTGTCATTTATATTAATGTTTTTTTCTTTTGAAGTTTTTCTTTTTCCCATTATGTTTTCTGTTTCCTGCTGATTGTCTAACTGAAGCAGATCGAATAAACTCAAAATCATCTGGAAGAGTTAGTTGACCGTTAGAAAGTTGTTTTAAATGTAATCTAATTACATTATTATCTACTGAACTTTCATTAAACAAAATGTATGCTTTTTTCATTTGATTAGCTATCATACCTGTTAGAATTTCTTTTTTTTCATCATCAAGTTTTATAGCTGTCTCAATCATAGAAGGGATAGTATTTCCATAATATGAAAATCTGATTTTATTACCAGGATAATTCATTGTCTTTGGTTTTTTATATAATTTTTCAATTTCAGGTTTAGGGTAAGGTGATTCAACATCCAGTTGAAAATTTGACATTATATGTAGGTGATCCCAAAGTTTGTGTGTAAACTCTTTAATATCTCTTAAGTGAGGGTTCATTTGACCCATAAAACTGATTATTGATTCAACACATTCTTTTTTCTCTTTGATTGATTTAATCTCGATAGCATGATTAATCATATTTTGAACATGTCTTCCGTATTCAGGCATGACAAGTCGATCTTTTTTTGTATTATACTGCATAATCTTAGTTTTCTACAAAAGTAGAAAAAAAGACCACTTAAATAATGAATTTTATTAAAAACCAAGAGTTAAAGACAACATGAAGTTTCTTAGAGCTTCTGGAAAATAACTTGCCTGATTATATCCTCTTTGAGAGTCTTTATTTATATAAGGGTCTCCTGATCTTGGGTCCCAGTAGTCAGAAATAAATCTGTAGACCCATGCATTACTTACATATTCGTTATTAAGAATATTATTTATTTGAAATGTGATTTTAGCAGTTTTAAATAAATTGTTTTGCCAGTTGTATGTTATTCTCGAGTGATTTACAAGATAGTCATTAAGCATTCTGTCAGTAGAAGAAGTATTGTCAATAAATTGTTCTCCAACGTATTTACTTATCAGTTCAATATTAAGATTTTTAGAAATATCATAGCTTAGAATTGTTGACCAAATAATATTGGGAGAAAACGCTAAATCACTTTCTTCATAGTTAATAATTTCTTGTTCACCTGTATCCCAGTTATCTATATATTCATTATAGTCTATAATTTTATTTGAGCTTAAAGTAAGATTACCGTCAAAAATTAATTTTTTTGAAACTTCATACCTACCATCAATTTCAATTCCTTGACGATACGAAGTCTTTACATTTGTTCTAGTGTAAGCTCCAACATCATTAATTTTACCAGTTAATGCTAACTGATTATTGTAATCCATATGATAAAAATTAATATTTAGTTTATGTTTTTCATTTGATATTTTATATCCTATTTCAGTGTCATATAATGTTTCATGTTTTGGTCTAGAAAATGGAGTGCTTTCAACATAGTCGTTTCTATTTGGTTCCTTATTTGCAACTGCATATGAAGCGTAGAAAGATGAATGATCATTAATTTGATGATAAATACCAAATTTAGGATTAAAAAAATCAAGTTTAATATTTTGTACTGTTGAAAATCCTTCTTCATTGTATCCTTCAAAGGAATAGTTAATAATTCTGTGTTGTAGATCAATGTATATGTTTGAGGATTGATTCAAAAAATAATCTCCTTTAATATATAGGCTTGCATCTTCCTTCTCTGCTTTATTCCAATAATATTGATGATCATAATTGCTGTTTGAAGAGTATTCAGACCATACAATATTACCGTAATGTTGACCTGAATATTCATTCGCAGCACCTCCAATTAAAAAATTAAAATTTTCAAATTGATTTGTGATGGAAAATGTAATTCCTCCAAAGTCATTATTCAGCCATTTTCTTCTTATCAAGTTTGTTGTTGAGATTGTATCTGAAGACAATACAATATTGTCCAATCCATATTCTGAAAAAGACTGATTTAGTTTTTCTTGTTCGTAATACCCTTCTCCGTGAGTGTAATGACCAGATATATTTAGTTTTGATAAATTATTTATTTGTTTCGTAAAATGTAATTGGTAATGAGATTGATTATAGTCGTCAACTTCATTTTTGTATGTGTAAGGATTGAAAGTTCTATTAGTATCCAAATATGATAATGGAACTCCATACCATGCTTGGTAAGTTCTTTCATTTCCAGTAAACATTAATGCATTCAAGACATAGTCTTTAGCAAAATAATTTCCTTGAATGAATAAGGATTTTAAATTCGAACTGGCTCTATCTATGTATCCATCTGATGAAATTTTAGAAATTCTTCCATCGAACGAAAATCTATTGTTTAGTAACCCTGTTCCAAATTTAAGGTTATTTTTCATTGTGGAGTAACTCCCAAGCATATTTGTTGTTACTGCATAAGGCTTTTTATTAAGTTTGATAGTATTTAAATTAATGGATGCACCAAATGCACCAGCTCCATGTTTGGAAGTTCCAACTCCACGTTGAATTTGAATATTATCAACAGAGGAAGCAAAATCAGGCATATTTACCCACCAAACTCCTTGGCTTTCTGAATCATTTAAAGGAATCCCATTAATAGTAACATTAATTCTTGTTGGGTCTGTACCTCTAATTCTAAATCCTGTATAGCCAATTCCAGCTCCTGCATCAGATGTAGTTACAACAGAAGGAGTATGCGATATTATATAAGGTAAATCTTGTCCTAAATTAAATTTACTAATCTCTTTTTTAGTAATATTTTTAAATGTTACAGGTGTTTTCTCTCCAGCTAGATCAGAAGTAATGATAATTTCTTTCAGAGATTTTTTTATTTTGACTGTATCTTTTTTTTGCTGAGATAAGACAAAAAAGGGAAGGCAAAATACTGAAGTAATAAATAGAAACTTAAATTTCATTTGTTAATTTTTAATTAATTCTACAAGTACGGAGAGGTATATACTTGTAATGTTTTTAAAACACATTTCCCTATTCTGAATTACCAGATCAGGTTCAATGGGTATGATCTCAGCCAATTTAAGGCACCCCTTCCAAGACATTGCAAATTTAATAAATTTTGTAAATTAAAAAGAAATTCTACTATAGATATTTTTCCAATATTACATATAATTCTTTAAGTGGTTTTTTACTATGGTTTAAATAGTATTTATGTCCTAAAAGGTCTAATTCTTTTTTGTAAATCGTATACAATTTTTCTCTGTTATGTTGATTTTCTCTTTGTGGATCATATTGCCATTTAATATCAGGTTTGCATAAAATATAAATTCTCTTTTGACTTATTTGATTTCTAATCTTTTCTAAAATCCAATCATTACAATTTCCATACTTGTATTCGCTCCAAATTTTGATTGTTAATAAATCAGTATCCAATAAATTAAATTTTTTTTCTTTTTCTATTTGTTTTTGAGCAATTTTAAGTAAATCATTTTGCTCATAGACCAAACCATTTTTTTCTAGATATTCTCTGGCATATTCTTTTGCGAAAGAAATTTTAAAATACTGAGATAATTTTTTAGCTAATGTTGTTTTTCCACTGCATTCAGGACCAGTTACAATTATTTTATACATTTATTTTTGATTTTTCAATCCAAGAAAAATATCCTTTAATTGCAATTATTGTATAAATCATAAAAAGTAAAGAAGAGAGGTGTAAGTCCCTTTCAAAATATAGAAAAATTGATACAACATCAATTACAATCCAATACAACCAATTTTCAAGAACTTTTTTTATAACTAAGATAGTAGCCACAACTGAAAAAACAGTTGTAAACGTATCAACTAATGGCATTTTAGCATCGGTTCTAATGCTCAATAAGAACCCAACTATAAAAACAAAAATTATAGAAAGAAAAATTAGAATTAAATGTTGTTTGACGCTCCATTGATTAATTTTTGATACTTCAGTTTTTTTCCAGCTTATATAACCTATTACTGCCATGATGAGGTAGAATACCTGTAAAAAAGTTTCTGCGTAAAGTTTTATATTAAAGCAAATATATGTATATAAAATTGCACTTATTGCTCCAAAAAACCAACACCAGATATTTTCTTTAGCAGCAAAAAAAACATACAGAACTGACATTAAAACTGCGGATGATTCAAACCAGTCCCAGCTGTAATTTAAATTTTCAAAGAAAAGACCAATTTCACTCATATGTTTGTAAAATTAGTCTTTTTAAAAAATAGAAATAGTTATTTATTATTCAATTAATTCAGTTTCTTCAATATTTTCTTCTATTTGCTGATTAATTTCTGAAATTGGACATTGATTTTTTTCTTTGGAAATATTAATTATTTTGCTAGAAGAACATGTTGCTCCGTAGCTATCAGTAACATCAAGTTGTATTTCATATTCTCCACTTTTAGCGGTGAAATTAATCACAGATTTTGATGGATCTTCAATTTCTATTGTTTCACCAGAAATTTGTGTCCAATTGAAACTAATTGCATCATTTTCAGGGTCGTAAGAGTTTCCTGATGATAAAGTAACTGACGCGGTATTAGTATTAGGATCTGCGTCGTGAACTATTTGGACATGTATTGTTTTCTCTTCTCTTTCTTTTTTAATTTTCTTTTTTGCTTCTTCAGTAGCAATTTTCATTGCATTTTCTTTTTGATTTTCTGCGTGAATATCTTGGTTAGTTTTAGTTATTGATGAAGATAAAAAGAATAAAAATGCTAAAGTCAATATGGTGGTAAGTGTTTTTTCAATTGAGTTCATAGATTTTTTTTGTTGGTTAGACCGCTAATATAAAAAAACTTTTAATTGTGAATAGCATTTGAGATCTCAGCAATTAATGAATCATCTTTTTCAATTGCATCACCAACTACAATTATATCAGCACCGGCTAAACAGTTAGATTTCGCTTTTTTTCCAGAATTAATTCCTCCTCCAATAATTAGAGGAATATTAATGGAATTACTAGTTTTTTTAATCATTTCTTCAGATATTGGATTATACGCCCCGCTTCCTCCGTCCATAAAAATCATTTTAAGTCCTAACATCTCACCAGCTAAAGCGGTACATGAAGCAACATCATTTTTATCATGAGGAATAGGAGTAGTGTTACTCATATAAGATGCTGTAGTTGGTTTGCCACTATCGACTAAAATATATCCTGTGGGCATAACTTCTAAAGTAGATTGTTTTAGAATTGGAGCAGTTATTACCTGCTTGCCAATTAACATATCTGCATTCCTTCCAGAAATTAATGATAAAAATAGTATGCCGTCTGCTTTATTATTTACTTGCATTGCATTACCAGGGAATAATACAACAGGAATTTTAGAATTTTGTTTGATTGTATCCAAGCATTCATCTAAGTTATTATTTGTTAATAGGCTTCCTCCCACAAAAAAGTAATCAACATTATTTTTTTCTGCCTTTTTGATAATAGAAATTAGTTCCTTTGCGTTTTGCCTGTCCGGATCAATAAGTAAAGCAAAAGATTTTTTATTTTTCTTTTTGTCAGCAATAATTTTTTCGTAAATCTCCATAATTACTTTTTTCATTTGCAAACATACACTAAAAAATGCTTATTTATTTTAAGAAAATTTAAAGTAATTTCATTACCCAGAAAATCCGCTAAAATTTCACCATGATTTTTCATAGAAAAGGGATGTATAACTATATCTTTTAGAAAATTAACTCTTCCTTTTCTATGCCATTTAAAGATAGCCTCTTTGCAGCACCATAATAATGTTGCCTTTTCATTATTTAAATCATTATGAATTTTATTAATGAACTTAGATTGAACTTTTAGAGCCTTTTCACTTATTTTTTCAATATCCAAACCAACCTTTTTATTGCTAATAATAGTAGAGGCAAGTTCATTTGTATGTGAGATTGAAATATGCATGTTGTTATTTATTATAGGGCCTCCATATTTGTCGTATTTGATTTTGTAGTTTGAAATAAATTTTGACGCAAGTATTCTAGAAGCTAGAAATTCTTTTTTATTTTTTTCAGAAAGACCGTCTGTGCGATAATTTAGTTTGTCAAGTCTGTGTAATTCTTGAGATGTTTCGTCAATTTTCCAAATACCAATCTCTAAATTTTTTTTTTTGATTTTATTTATAATGGGCATAACTCAAAAACTTGTACACAAAAGTAATAATTATGCGTATATTTGCACTTCTTTATAATAAAATAAAAATATGAACTACAAGGTAAAAGATATCTCATTAGCAGAGTGGGGTAGAAAAGAAATAAAATTAGCTGAAGCAGAAATGCCTGGACTTATGTCTATAAGAGAAGAATTTGGAGATTCGAAACCTTTAAATGGAGCTAGAATCGCTGGATGTTTACACATGACTATTCAGACAGCAGTTTTGATAGAGACTTTAGTTTATCTCGGAGCAGAAGTTTCTTGGTCTTCATGTAATATTTTTTCAACTCAGGATCAGGCTGCCGCAGCAATAGCGGTAACTGGTGTTCCAGTTTATGCTTGGAAAGGAATGAATGAAGAGGAGTTTGATTGGTGTATTGAACAAACATTAACCTCGTTCAAAGATAATAAACCATTAAATATGATTCTTGATGATGGAGGAGATTTAACAAATATGGTATTAGATAGGTTCCCTAATTTAGTAGCTGATATTAGAGGATTATCTGAAGAAACAACAACAGGAGTTCATAGACTTTACGAAAGAATGGAAAACGGCTCCTTAGTTCTTCCTGCAATAAATGTTAATGATTCTGTTACAAAATCAAAATTTGATAATAAATATGGATGTAAAGAATCTCTTGTAGATGCTATCAGAAGAGCAACTGATGTCATGATGGCTGGTAAAGTTGCTGTAGTGGCTGGATACGGAGATGTTGGAAAAGGATCGGCTGCTTCGTTGAGAGGAGCAGGTGCTAGAGTAATAGTGACTGAAATAGATCCGATTTGCGCACTACAAGCTGCAATGGATGGATTTGCAGTAAAAAAAATGGATAATGTATGCTCAAATGCTGATATAATAGTTACTACAACAGGAAATAAAGATATTATTCAGGGGCATCACTTTGAAAAAATGAAAGATAAAACTATTGTTTGTAATATAGGTCATTTTGATAATGAGATTGATGTAGCGTGGTTAAATGAAAACTGGGGACATACTAAAAATACAATTAAACCAGAAGTTGATATTTATACAGTTGGAAATAATGAGATAATTTTATTAGCTGAAGGACGTTTGGTTAACTTAGGATGTGCAACTGGTCATCCTTCATTTGTTATGTCTAATTCATTTACAAATCAAGTTTTAGCTCAATTGGAACTTTGGAATAATCATAGTAAATATAAAAACGAAGTTTATATGCTTCCAAAGCATCTTGATGAAAAAGTTGCTAGGCTCCATTTATCTAAAATAGGCGTTGAACTTGAAACATTGAGGCCTGATCAGGCAAAGTATATTGGGGTTGAAGTTCAGGGTCCTTATAAGCCAAGTTACTACAGGTACTAAATTAACTAGTTATTTTTTGATTTGTAGGTTTAAAAAAAAAATGTAATATTGCTGAATATTACAAAACTACACATGAAAAGAATTTCTATATTGTTAGTCGCTTTTTTAAGCTTTGGCTTCTCTTACAGTCAGTGCTCAATTGATTATAATTATGTTCCTTTGGGTGCAAATTACGGTTTAAATCCAGATTCATTACCTAATGCCTACATTGGTCAATTTTACGATCAAGACATGACTTTTTTTCTTCCCTTGGATACAGTTCAATCAGGTGTTACAGTTACTTTTACAGATTTTCATATCACATCAATTTCTCTTCCTTTAGGGTTAACCTGGGAATGCAATAATTCATCTAATAATTGTCATTATGATCCTACCTCTACACAGTATGGTTGTGTCAAGATTTCAGGAAATGCTTTAGTTCCTGGTTATTATGATGTTGAAGTTAATTTAGTTGCAACTCATAGTTTATCAGCTTTAGTTGGAACTGAAAATATTTCGTTTACACTCCCTTTAGAAGTTATGCCCGATACTGCAACATCATCAAATGCAGGTTTCTCTATGACTAATGGATCAGGATGTTATCCTGTTACAGTTAATTTTACTAACAATAATTCTGGAATGTTATCTTATTATTGGAATTTTGGCAATGGAAGTAGTAGTACTATGGCTCAGCCATCAGCACAAATTTATAATCTTCCAGGAGAATATGTGGTAGAGTATACTGCTGTTCAAACAAACGCCGCGTATTTTTTAGAAAGTATTGAGGTAATTTCTGGAAATTGTGCGGATGGTGGTTTATATGGAGATCCAGATTTTTTTTACACTGTTACCACGCCAGTAGGAACTTTAGAAGAGGTTACAAGCGGAAATTACATCACTCAAAATTTCCCATTAACCATCAATAATTTTTCCCCTTTATTATTGAACGGTCAATCTGTTTCAATATCTTTATATGATAATGATGATATTCCGTTTTTTCCAAGTACAGAAGATTGTGGGTCTTTTTCATTTGTTCCAATGCAGCAGGCAGGAACTTTTTCTGTTAATGGAGGGGGCTTATCAATCAACTATACAATTATGGAAGTTCCAGCAGTAATTTTATCGTCAACTGATACTGTTAAAGTTTATGATTATCCGAACATTCCTTCTGTATATTATGACACATTAAATAGTTCGCTACACTCTGATATGGATTCTATTGCAATGCAATGGTATTACTATACTAGTCCTATTCCAGCCTCCACTGACACAGTAATGTTTGCAAATAGTTCCGGTATATATTCATTGTTAGTTGTTAACGAGAATGGTTGTACAGCAAGCTCTTCAGATGTTTTAGTAGTAATATGCGATTCTTTGTATGCACCAATGTTGGATGAAAATGGAGCTACTGCTTGGATGATTGATTCAGCACTATATTCAAACCTGCAGTGGTTTAACTCATCGGGCAACCTTGTTGGCAGCAATCAATCATTTTTTCCTGCTACTTTACCTGATTATTATTATGTGGTTGTTACTGATGAATTTGGATGTACTTATTCATCAGATTTGGTGTTTTTAAGTCCTGTTTCATCATTTGAAAATAGTAGTTTTGACGATTCATTCATTATTTATCCTAACCCATTTAAAAATGATGATAGAATAATTATTGATCTCATTGCTTCTAAATATGAAAAGAACAAAGAATTTTCATTAGTTTTGTATGACAATTTTGGACGAGTAATTTTTGATAAATCTATTTTGTTTAGTGATTTTCCTTTTGAAATTAATACTGTAATTTCTAACCAGCTTTCTAACGGAATATACTTTGTAAATCTATCTATGGATGGTCAGATGATTTCACGAAAAATTTTAAAACAATAAATTAATTATAAATATTTAATATATTTCCGCTAAGACTATAATTATATGATTTAAGTGGTAATAGGGCAGGTGAGTTTATAGGTTCACCATTGTTGTAAATTGTAAAAACTGATGAGCAACATCCACAAAATGCTAGTCCTGAACTAATAGAATCAATTTTTGAACAAGACTGTTGAGGTTCATAGCTGCAGTTTCTATCGTAAATCTTGTATTTTTCACCTATTTCGTGGTAAATGATTAAACCCTTTATGCCTCCATCAACAAAAATTGCACTACCAGGAGAATTTAAATCACTGTATTCTGGAAGGCTTAAATCAATCTGTTCATTTACATAGACTTCTTGAATAAAATCATTATCATTACTACATGCAGTAAAAAAAAATAGTACTAAAATAAAAAACCTCATTAATCGCAATTTTAATCAAAATAAATGATATAATTAGTTTTTGATAATAATAAAAGATTTATATCTTTACGAACTTTAAAATATAAACGAAACATTACTATGTTGAGAAAAATTTATTTAGTATTCGCATTTGCATTTACAAGTTCTTTTGTATTTGCTCAAACAGGAACTTTAAAAGGCGTTATAAAAGATGCAATGACTGGAGAGCCGATTCCATTTGCAAATGTTGTTGCAGAAAAAAACGGTAATCAACTAGGAGGAACAACAACTGATTTTGATGGAAATTATACAATTAAACCACTAGAACCTGGAAATTACACCATTAAGGCTTCCTTTGTAGGTTATGGTGCCGTTGAAATAACAGGAGTAATTGTGTCTGCTAATAAAATTACTCCACAAGACATAAAGTTGAGGGAAGGAGTTGCAATTGGAGAAATTCAAATCATTGAATATAAAAAACCTCTCTTAGATAAAGATAATTTGTCTGGAGAAACAAAAACATCAGAAGAGATTGTTGCACTACCTACTAGAAATGTTGCTTCTATAGCTTCTACAACTGCTGGTATCTATCAACAAGATGAAGGAGATGCTGTAAATATGAGAGGTTCAAGATCAGATGCTACTGAATATTACATCGATGGAATCAAGGTTAGAGGTGCATTGGGCGTTCCGGCTTCTGGTATAGAACAAATTACTGTAGTAACTGGGGGAGTTCCAGCTAAATATGGAGATGCAACTGGTGGAATTATTTCTGTAACAACCAAAGGTCCATCTAGTAGAACTAATGGTGGTCTAGAGTACGAAACATCATCATTATTTGACGACTACAATTATAACTTACTTGGCTTTTCATTATCTGGTCCAATACTTAAAAAAAGAAATGCAGATGGAACTAAAGGGAGTTCTGTTATTGGTTATTTTTTATCAGGAGAATTGAGAAGTGTTGATGACACCGACCCATCGGCTATTGGTATTTGGAAGGTTAAAGATGAGGTTTTAAATAATAGTCTTTTCACAAACAACGATGGGGGTTTGAAAGGTAATCCGTTTATTATTTCCCCTAATGCATCTGCTGGTTTTTTAAGTACTTCCGAATTTTTAAGGCAATCAGACTTTGAACTTGTAGACGCTAAAATGAACACTAATGATAAAAGAATAAACATATCAGGTAAACTTGATTTTAAGCCAACTAAAAATACTTTTTTGTCTTTAGGAGGGTCGTTTTATGCTAGAAAAAGTAATGATTTTTCTGGATGGAGATCAATGTTTTCATGGGATGAAAATAGAAACTCATCTCAAACAACATACAGGTTATTTGGTAAATTGACTCAAAAATTTGGAACTGAGGAATCAAATTCTGAAGAAAGTGCATCTACAATTAAAAATGCCTTTTTTACTTTGCAAGGAGATTATACAAACAACAGATTTACATATGAAGATGAAGATCATGGAACTAATCTTTTTAATTATGGATATGTTGGAAAATTTAAAACCTATAAAGCACCAATTTATCAAAGTGGAACTGCTATAGATTCTTTGACTAGTACAATTTATACTGGTCAAGTTTTAAGTGGATGGGCAGACACATTATTTACCTTTGAAGCAGGAGATTTAAACCCTAATTTAGTGAATTATACAAATGCATATTATGATCTTTTTGAAGAGTATGGTCAGAATTCTTTCCAATCCTCAACAATGTCTCTTTTTGGTATTGATGCATCAAATGATGGTATAATTAGAACTGCTGCTGATCTTAAAGGGCAAGGTTTATTAAATGGTGATTCCCCTGCTAGTGTTTATTCATTATATGGAAATCACGGATCTTGGTATGGTTATTCCGTTAAACAAGAGAATACTCAACTTAGTTTTAAAGCCTCGGGTTCTGCTGATATTAAGTCTCATGAAGTTTCTTTTGGATTTGAATTTGAACAAAGAGAAGATTATTATTGGCAGTTTAATGCCTTTAGATCTATATGGTCTTTGATGAGACAACAGGCTAACAAGCATATTTTGGAAAGAGATTTAGCTAATCCTAATCCTGTATATGATGCAAATGGTATTTATCAAGATACAGTAAATTATGATAGATTGTTTGTGTCTGAGGAGCAGTCAACTTTTGATAGAAATCTTAGAAATTCCTTAGGTCTTAACCCAAATGGAGTTGACTTTATTGACATAGATTCTTATGATCCATCTACATTTTCATTAGACTTGTTTAGTCCAGACGAATTACTTAACAATGGAACAGAGTATGTGTATTATTATGGATATGATATTTATGGAAATAAACCTTCAAACACGCCAACTTTAGCTAGTTTTTTTGAAGAAGGAAGTGATAGATTGATTGCTCCATTCAACCCTATTTATACAGCTGGATATATACAAGATAAATTTGCTATTGATGATTTAATCTTCAACATAGGATTAAGAATTGATAGATATGATGCAAACCAACAGGTTTTAAAAGATCAACATCTCTTGTATACAGCATACACAGCTGATGCCGAAACTGACTTAATGAATTCTACTATTGTTCCTTCTACTATTGGAAATGACTTTGTAGTTTATGTAGATGATATTGAAAATCCATCTTCTGTAGTTGGTTATAGAAATAATACTGGTGATATTTGGTATAACGCAGAGGGACTTCAAATATCAGACCCTACACTTCTTGCAGAAGCTGCTGGTGGTAAAATATCACCTTATTTAACAAATCCTTCAAATGCTAAAGCAGGAGTAGTTACAATGGATGCATTTAAAGATTATGAACCAGAAGTTGTATTTATGCCACGTATTGCCTTTTCTTTCCCGATTTCTGATGAAGCACAATTTTTTGCGCATTATGATGTTTTAACTCAGAGGCCGCCTGAAGGTAATAGACTTGAACCAGTTGATTATCTATTTATGGCAGATAATGTTGGAGCAACTCTAAACAACCCTGATCTTAAACCTGAGAAAACTGTTGATTATGAGCTTGGATTTGCAACTACATTATCACTTAAATCAGCATTAAAAATTTCTGCTTTTTACAAAGAGCTTCGGGATATGATTCAAAGAACTAGCGTTCTGTCAGCTTATCCAGCACAATATTATACATATGGAAACATTGATTTTGGTACAGTAAAAGGAATGTCTATAAACTATGATTTAAGAAGAACAAATAACATTCAGTTAACTGCAAATTACACATTGCAATTTGCTGATGGAACTGGTTCTTCTGCTACATCAGGTCAAAGTTTAGTAGAAACAGGTCAACCAAATTTAAGAACTACCATACCTCTTTCATATGATCAAAGACATGCAATTTCTGCAACTATTGACTATCATTATGGTTCTGGAAAAAATTACAATGGACCTGTATGGTTTGGTTCTAATGTTTTTCAAAATGCTGGAATTAATTTAACATTAGCAGCGGGATCTGGTACACCATATTCTAAACAATCAAATATTACCCAAGAAGCGGCATCTGGAATTAATGATAGATCTACGTTAGAAGGTAGTTTAAATGGTTCAAGATTACCATGGCAGTTTAGAATGAATATGAAAATAAATAAAGAATTTGAGCTTAAATGGTCTAAAAATAAAAGCTCGTATTTAAATGTTTATTTGCAAATACAGAATTTGTTAGATGCAAAAAATATTATTAATACTTACAGAGCAACAGGAAACCCTGAGGATGATGGTTATCTAACATCTGCTGCTGCACAAAATGCTATTGCTGCTAAAAATGATCCTGAATCTTTTCGATACCTTTATTCACTAGCAGTTAATAATCCAGACCATTACAGTTTACCAAGAATGCTAAGAGCAGGTATAAGTCTACAATTTTAATTTTTAAACATAGAAGAAAATTTTTTATGAAAAATAAAACAAAAAAAATTATAACATTATTATTATCAGTTTCAACAGTTTGTTTAATTGGAAAGGAAAACGTTCCCAATCCAAATGCTCAATCAACTGAGATAACTCAAAGAATTTCAGCTGGATGTAGCCCATCGACATCTCAAACAGATCTTGATGTTAATAATGTCAGAACTACAATAATGGCTGGAGGTGATATGTGGTGGAATTTATCTGACGCTCGATACGAAATACCAAAAGGGGGAAATAAGCATTCAATGTTTGCTGGAGCTCTATGGATTGGTGGAGTAGATGATGGTGGTCAACTTAAAGTTGCTGCAATGACATATCGTCAATCAGGAAATGATTTTTGGCCGGGTCCATTAAATACTTCAAATGCGACTATTTCACCAGAAGAATGTAATAAATGGGACAAGCATTTTAAGCTTGAAAGATCTGATGTTGAAGAATATGTTGCTCGATTTGGAATAGATCCAACTTATGTTATACCTCAATCTATATTAGATTGGCCTGCACATGGAGATCCAACACAAGGACAAGATGAGTTTCTTGCACCTTTCTTTGATGTTAATGGAAATGGTTTATATGAACCGTATGATGGAGATTACCCTGATTATAATATTACAGGAACTAATGATGCTGCTAAGTTATACGGAGACCAAACTTTATTTTGGATTTTTAATGATAAAGGAAATATACATACAGAAACTGAAGCTGAACCACTTGGAGTTGAAATCCATGCTCAAGCATTCGGTTTTACATCAGATAATGAGGTTAATGATATGACATTTTATAATTATAAAATAATTAATCGATCTACTCTTCCTCTTAACAATACATATTTTGGTCAATGGGTTGACCCTGATTTAGGTTACTATTTAGATGATTATGTTGGTTGTGACGTTGGATTAGGGCTTGGATTTTGTTATAATGGAGATGCTGAGGATGAAGGAGCTCAAGGTTATGGATTTAATCCACCAGCAATTGGAGTAGATTTTTTTCAGGGTCCTATTGCTGATCCAGGAGATGGAATTGATAATGATAGAGACGGGGTAGTAGATGAAGCAGGAGAACAAATTATCATGTCAAAATTTGTTTATTACAACAATGATTTTACAGTAACTGGAAACCCAGAAAGTGGTACAGATATTTATAATTATTTAAGAGGAATTTGGAAAGACAATGTTCCTATGACATATGGAGGAGATGGGCATGGGGGAGGAGTTGGAAGTACTACAACAGAATGTAATTTTATGTTCCCAGGAACCTCAGATGCATCTTTTCCTGCTCAAGAATGGACAGAGGTAACAGCTGGAAATGTTCCTGCGGATAGAAGGTTTTTACAATCTGCTGGTCCATTTACTTTAGAGCCAGGAGCAGTTAATACAATAACAACTGGTGTTGTATGGGCAAGAGCAAAATCAGGCGGACAGACTGCATCCATTCAATTACTTAAAATCTACGATAGAGAAGCGCAAGCTTTATTTGATAATAATTTTAATATTTTAAATGGCCCTGATGCTCCAGATTTAAATATCAGAGAATTAGATAAAGAATTAATTTTCACTTTGTCTAACTCTAGTACTTCAAATAATATTGATGAATCTTATGTAGAAAAAGATCCATATATTACAAAGCCTTCCAATTTACTAACAGATAGTGCATATACTTTTCAAGGTTATTTAGTTTACCAACTTAAAGATGCTACAGTTTCTGTAACAGACTTAGGAGATGCTGATAAAGCAAGATTAATATATAGAAGTGATGTAAAAGACGATGTTTCTGGAATAGTAAATCATTATTTAGATCCTATTTTAGGTGTATATACTCCAATTGAAGAAGTTTCTTCGAATTTAAGTGAAGGAGTTATCGGCTCGGTTGATGAAGGAGTGGAGTATTCATTTCAAATTACTGACGATAAATTTGCATTGGGGAACACTAGATTAGTTAATCACAAAACTTATTATTTTATGTCTCTGGCCTATGGATATAACAGAGCTGAAGAAAATGCTTCTCCATATGATGTTAGTGATACATCTTATGACGGTAGAAATCAGCCATTTATTTCCGGAAGAAGAAATATTAAAGTATACTCTGCTATTCCACATTTTATTGAATCTTCTGGAGCCTCTTTAAATTCAAACTATGGAGATGGTGTAGAAATTACCAGAATCGAAGGACAAGGTAATGGAGGCTTTTCTCTTGAATTATCTAATGAAACTATTGATGAAATTTTCTCATCATCTGAACATAGAAGTTTGAATCCAACCTATAAACAGGGTTTTGGACCAGTACAAATTACAGTAGTTGACCCAATGAAAATTCCTAGTGGTGAGTATACGTTGAAGTTACTTGATCCAGTTATTGAGTTAAGTAAAATTACTTCATATGGAGGCTGGGAATTAATTGACAATTTAACAGGATCTATAATTGCATCAGCTATTGAAGATATACAAATTGGATCTGAAAAATATATTGAAACTTTAGGACTAGATATTAAAATTTCACAAACTGAAAATCCAGGAACAGACCCTACTAATATTGAAAATAATGGTTTAATTTCCGGTACAATTGAATTTGATAATATTAATGATAGATGGTTAAGCGGTGTTGCTGACAGGGATGATGATAATTCATTTTTTAGTATTTGGGGTTTTAATTGGATCAGGTCTGGATCTTATGAAAACGAAAATGACGCATTACTAAGTGATTATGGAACAGAAGATCCAAATGGTGCATTTGAAGGAGTTGTCGTTCAAACTAATGTTGCTTCTTCACAATTTGGTTCGTTTGAATGGTCTGGTGGTACATGGGCTCCATATAGATATGCATCCCACTTTAATGATGGTCCAGGGTTACAAAGTTCAATAACTAATCTCGCTAAGTTAGAAAATTTAAACTCAATAGATGTTGTTATTACAGATGATCGAACTAAATGGAGTAGAGTATGTATAGTTGAAGCTCAAGATGATCCTGCTCTTTCTGAAAAAGGTCAGTCAAAAATGGGATTAAGATTGTCACAGTCTGTTGATAAGGATGGAAATCCTGAAGGATTATTAGATGAAAATGGAGATACTATAAGAGGTTTAGGCTGGTTTCCAGGCTATGCAATTGATATTGAAACTGGTGAAAGACTGAACATTATATTTTCAGAAGATTCATGGCAGACATCAGAAAATGGTCGTGATATGAAATGGAACCCTACAGGAAAGCTGATTACTGATGAATTCCCACAATATCAGCTTGGTACTGGAAATTCTTTTGACGGAGGTAATTATCTTTTGGGAGGAAAGCACTTTATTTATGTTGTTAAAGGTGAATCTTGGGTTAAAGGAACTGAAGACTATATCAATGATTTGTCTAATTGTGATTTTTCTCCGAATTATGATGAATCTGCTTGGATTTATTCGAAGTTAAAAGATGGTTCTTTGACAGGAAAGTGGTCAGTTTTTAAAAATGTCACTTGGGTGGGAGCTCCATTATTAGCTCCAGGAAGAATTGTAAGTGAAGAAAACGGAGAAACATTTGAGTCTAAGTATTTAAGTAACAAGGCAACAATTAAGTTAAGAGTAGCAAAGCCATACAAGCAGTATGAAACGGTTTCTCCAGATAAAATTTTAGATAAAAATATGTCTCTTAGTTTATCAACTAATTATGTTGTGGCATATGAAAATGCAGCGAATACTTGGGGAGGAAGAAGCATAACATATGAAGGTGTAGATTATGAGCCAGGTCAATCCTTTATTACTAATTCTTCAACTAGCTTTACTGGATCAACAAAAGCCAGAGTTATAGAAGCTAACTCTATTAATAGCTTTAATCCTGCTTATAGTTTTAATACAGAAAACATTGTAGCAAATAAAAATGATGTTGATATAGTTTTAGAGTCTATGGAGACTATTAAGGCTGTTCCAAATCCATATTATGGTTACTCTTCATATGAAACTAATCAATTAGACAATAGAGTAAAAATTACTAATTTACCAAATATTGCTACAATTAAAATATTTACTGTCTCAGGAACACTTGTAAGGACACTTAAAAAAGATGATTCTATGACCTCAATTGACTGGGATTTAAAAAATGATTTTGGAATACCAATTGCTTCAGGTTTATATATGATTCATGTTCGGGCTTCTGTATGGGATGAACAATTAGGTGATTATGTAGAAAAGGATAAAATTATTAAGTGGTTTGGATCTTTAAGACCTATTGATTTAGATACTTTTTAACATATTAAAAGATTAAATACGATAATAAATAGTATAAATATGAAACAAATTAACAATACATTAAAAGCTAGTATAGCTATTGTAATTACAGTTTTTACATTTTTCAGTTCTTTTGCAGGCAATCCACAAAGAGCTGGTCAAGCTGGAGCATCTGAACTTTTAATTAATCCGTGGGCTAGGACATCTGGATGGGCCGGTTCAAATGTTGCAGGCGTTCGAGGACTAGAAGGAATATACTCAAATGTAGCTGGATTAGCATTTACTGAAAAAACTGAGTTAATTTTTTCACAAACATCTTGGTTACAATATGGAAATAAAATGTTTAGTGCTGAAGATGCTGTTAGTAGTATTAGTTCATTTGGATTCTCTCAAAGAATTGGAGAGTCAGGAGCTTTGGCTTTTTCAGTAATGAGTATGGATTTTGGCTCAATTGAAATTACAACTGTAGATTTACCAGATGGTGGTCTTGGAACATATTCTCCAAAGTTTATGAATATGTCTTTATCTTATGCAAAGATTTTTTCTAATAGCATTTATGGAGGAGTGAGTGTTAAAATGATTTCAGAACAAATTTCAAATGTAGGAGCAAGTGGAGTAGCATTAGATGCAGGGATTCAATATGTGACAGGTTCTGCTGACAATATGAAATTTGGAATTTCTTTAAAGAATGTTGGTCCAAGAATGTCTTTTACTGGTGATGGTCTTTCATTTAGAGGAATTGTCGGTGATGATGATGATTATAAAATGACTGTTGAGCAAAGATCTTCAGAATTAGAATTACCTGCACTTTTAAATATAGGAATGGCGTATGATATTAATTTTCAACGTCATAGAATTACTGGAGCGGGAACATTTACATCAAATTCTTTTCAAAAAGATCAATATAGAATTGGAGCTGAATACTCTTATAGAGATATGTTTATGATTAGAGGAGGATATACATATGAAGAAGATATAAATAATGTTAATTCAACTTCTGCACTTAGCGGACCTTCAGCAGGTTTTACATTAGAACTTCCTATGGGAGAAGGGGGATCAACTTTTGGTCTTGATTACTCATACAGACATACTGATCCTTTTCAAGGATCTCACTCAATAGGTGCTAGGATTGATTTATAAATGATCTTTATTAATAATCTGAAAATTTATTTTTAAAATGTCAAAAATTTATTTATCACAAGATGGTTATGATTCTTTAAAAAATGAATTACATAAGCTAAAGACTATTGATCGCCCAAATATTATAAATCAAATAGCTGAGGCTAGAGATAAAGGAGATTTATCTGAAAATGCCGAATATGATGCAGCAAAAGAGGCGCAAGGATTATTAGAATCCAGAATAGCAAAATTAGAAGAAGATTTAGTAAACGCTAGAGTTATTGAGAGAACAACCGATGTATCCAAAGTACATTTATTAAGTACTGTTGTTATTAAAAGACAACATACAGATGTTAACATGACATACACTATTGTCTCGGAATCTGAAGCTAATTTAGCAGAAAAGAAGATTTCGATTACCTCTCCTATTGGAAAATCTCTTGTAGGAAAATCTGTTGGAGATTTAGTTGAAGTGAACACACCAAATGGAGTTACAATTTTTGAAATTTTAGATATTATATTATCATAAATGTATAATAATAGTATCTTTTCTAAGATAATTCGTGGAGATTTACCTTCATATAAAGTTTTAGAAGATGAAAATAACTTTTCTTTTTTAGATATTAATCCTCTAGCTTATGGGCATACTTTAGTAGTGCCGAAAAAAGAAATAGACTATATATTTGATTTATCTTCGAAAGAATATTTAGATTTACTATCTTTTTCTAGAAAAATAGCTATCGCAATGAAAAAAGTCCTTCCTTGTGATAGAATAGGTGTTTCAGTTATTGGTTTAGAGGTTCCTCATGCACATATTCATCTTGTACCAATAAATTCAATTTCAGATTTAAATTTTGAAAAAGATAAATTAAAATTTACAGAAGAAGAAATGTTTTCAATTGCAAATAAAATTTCTTCATCTATTTGATTTTTTTTGGATTTTCTTGTAAATAACTTTTCCAGCTACTATAATCTTTAGTGCTTTTACCGTTATTTTTTTGTAAATAATGACATACTGCTGCTGCTAAACCATCACTTGCATCTAATTGACTTGGGATCTCATTCAGATTTAGAAGTGATTTTAGCATTGCTGCAACTTGAATTTTACTAGATGTTCCCTTTCCTGTTATAGCCAATTTTATCTTTTTTGGAGCATATTCAAAAATAGGTATTTCTCTATATAACGCAGCTGCCATTGCAACTCCTTGAGCTCTACCTAATTTTAACATAGATTGAACATTTTTTCCGTAAAAAGGAGCTTCAATTGCTAGCTCATTAGGATAGTACTCATCAATTAACATGAGTATTCTTGAAAATATTTTTTTTAATTTTAGCTCATGTGATGTAAATTTAGAAAGATTTAATACTCCCATTTTAATACAACTAACAGTATTCCCTTTAACATGAACTAATCCATATCCCATTATTGTTGTTCCAGGATCGATACCAAGAATTATTTTATCAGTTTTCAATTGTTATATTTGTATATACAAATTTAAACAATGCTTTCCAAACAAACTATTAGCCTTATAATTAAAATCAGCATTGTTTTTGTTTCAATTTTTTTTCTGTACAAACAGATATCTATTAAAAGTTCTGCAGACGAATTTGATATTAAGACTATTTATATAAATTTAAGTAATAACTTTTACTTATCATTCATTGTTTTTTTTATGATGTTTGTTAATTGGTTTTTAGAAGCTCTGAAGTGGAGATTTTTAATTTCTAAAATTGAAAAAGTATCGATACTTCGTTCTCTTAGAGCAGTTTTTTCTGGAATTACAGTTTCAGCATTTACTCCAAACAGAATTGGAGAGTATGGAGGACGAATTTTTTGCCTTGAAAAAGCCGATAGAATCAAAGGGGCATTAATTACTGTTATTGGCTCTATGGCTCAGTTAATTACAACTATTATTTTTGGTCTTATCGGTTTATTGTATTTACCTTCTTTACTGCCTAATCTAAATATTTTATTTACAAATTTTGTTTTTGCATATCCGATATTGGTTTTTTCTGTTATTTTGTTATGTGTTCTTTTAGTAGTATTGTATTTAAATATTTCTTTTTTTAGTGTTATTTTTTCAAAATTTAGATTTTTAAATAAATTTAAAAAATATAATAAAGTTTTTACTTATTATAATTCATCTGAACTGCTAGAGGTATTAATTTATTCATTTGCAAGATACCTTGTTTTTTCAAGTCAATTTTATATTTTGCTTAAAATATTTAATGTAAATATTACATATATAGATTCTTTAACTCTTAATTCTTTAATGTTAATGACAATTACTGTCATTCCAAATTATTTGCCAATTTTTGAATTCGCACAGCGTGGTATCGTTGCTATTAGTATTTTTACCTTGCTTTCAAATAATTCAATAGGTATCTTTTCAGCAACATTTACTATGTGGACTACTAATTTATTGTTGCCAGCACTAATAGGTACTATTTTTATTTTTACACTTAAATTCTTCAGGACATGATTCTGTTTATGTTCATTTTTTTAATATTATATATATCTATAATTTTTAAATATATTTTAGGATGGTCTAAAGAAAATATCAAGAAAAAATCTAATTTTTACCCTACTGTAAGTATTGTTGTTGCATTTAGGAACGAAGAAGAAAATATTCCTAATTTAGTTAGTGATTTAAGAAATCAAAAATATTCTGAAGATAAGTTAGAGTTCATATTTATTAATGATCACTCTACAGATAATACATTTGATTTATTAAAGAAAGGAAAATTTAAAAGTATGCAGGTGTTAAATTTAACTGATTCATTACAAGGTAAAAAGCACGCTATCTCAAAGGGAATATCAATAGCGAAGGGAGAGATTATTCTAACTACAGATGCTGATTGCCGTTTACAGTCTGGATGGATTAAGTCAATGGTAAGTTACTTTTCAAATAAAGAAATAAAATTGGTCTCTGGTCCTGTGAATTTTGTAGAAAAAAGAAGTTTTTTTTTAAATTTTCAATCTTTAGAGTTTCTTTCGCTGATTGGTAGTGGCGCTGGTGCAATCTTAAATAATAATGCTATTTTTTGTAATGCTGCGAATTTAGCATACAGAAGACAGACATTTATGGAACTTAATCATCATCAAATGCAAAGCATTGCGAGCGGAGATGATGTTTTTTTATTACATGCTGTAAAAAGAAATTATCCTAATTCAATTGTTTTTGCTAAAGAAGAAGCTGCTATCGTAAAAACAAAATTGCTCAATACTTTTAGTTCTTTTATAAATCAACGAAAACGATGGACTGCAAAAAGTATTGTTTATAAAGACTTTAATACGATTTATACCTCTTACATTGTATTGTTGACTAATTTTTTATATGTTATTCTTTTATTTAGTTCAGTTTTTGATAATAATTTGTTTAATTATTTTATTTATTTTCATCTAGCTAAGTTCATTATTGATATTATTTTTTTCTATCCAATATTATGTTTTTTTAAAAGAAAAGACTTGTTGAAATGGATTTTTATCTTTGAGTTTTTATATTCAATTTATATTGTTTTAATAGTAATTTTATCATTTACATCTAAGTTTAATTGGAAAGGAAGAAGTTACACAAAATAGATATGAATTCATTAAATAATTTAGCATGGAAAAGATTTAAAAAGAATAAAGTCTCTTTATGGTCTCTCTATTATATTTTTTTTATGGTAATAATCTCGATTTTTGCTGTTGTAATTAGTCCTGATTCTAGTAAAAATGCTAATGAAATGAATTTAAATTTAGCAATAAAGAAGCCTCTTTCAAGTGTTACTTTTTTAAATTTTCAAAATCACAATCAAAATGAAAAGAAAAGCTTAAAATCTTTGTTTTTTGGTAAAAAAGAATTCAGTGATCGAGTGCCCATTAAAAAAGTAATAAAAAAAACAAAAAATAGCATTGAATATTTAGAATATGATACAGAGTTAAAGAAAAAATATCATGGCAACTATAGTTTATCTAATCAAGTGTTTTGGTTTGGTACAGATAAGTTTGGTCGAGATTATTTAAGCAGAACTATTCAGGGAACTAGAATTTCATTGGCTGTTGGCTTTATTTCTGTTTTAATTTCATTATTAATTGGTGTTTTTTTGGGATTATTAGCTGGTTATTATAGAGGAAAAATAGATGCCATTATAATGTGGTTTGTGAATGTAATTTGGAGTATTCCAACTTTATTAATTGTCATTGCAATTTCTTTAGTCTTAGGAAAAGGGTTTTGGCAAATATTTATTGCTATAGGATTAACAATGTGGGTTGAAGTAGCAAGAATTGTCAGAGGACAAGTTTTACTAGAGAGAGAATTACAATATGTAGAATCAGCAAAAATTTTAGGTTTTAGTTCCTTTAGAATAATTTATAAACATGTCTTGCCAAATATACTAGCACCAATAATTGTAATTTCTGCAGCAAATTTTGCAACAGCTATTCTTGTAGAATCTGGTCTTTCTTTTTTAGGTCTTGGAGCTCAACCCCCAATTCCTAGTTGGGGATCAATGATCAAAGATCACTATTCGTATATCGTAATGAATAAAGCTTATTTGGCAATTATTCCTGGAATTGCGATTATGAGTTTTGTTTTAGCTTTTATGCTTCTTGGTAACGGATTGCGAGATGCATTTGATCACAAATACATAAGTTAATCAATTCTAAAAAATTAATAGAGCAGATATATATACAACAGATCCAGCTACAAGAATATATAAGCAATATGGAAAAATTTCTTTTGCTTTTAGACCTGTTATTCCTAATAATGGCAAGGCCCAGAATGGCTGAAGCATATTAGTTATCTGATCTCCATAAGCTAATGCCATAACAGCCTTTGGAAAACTAATGTCTAGTTGAGAGGCTGCTTCGATAATTATTGGCCCTTGAACTGCCCATTGACCTCCTCCGCTTGGAACAAAAATATTTACAATTCCAGAGCTAATAAATGTTAGAATTGGAAATGTGTTTTTATTAGAGATGTTGACAAAAAAATCAGACATCATTTGAATCATTGCTGTATCTTTCATAATCCCCATAATTCCAAAATAAAGAGGAAACTGAATTAAAATCCCCGAAGCTCCAACAATTGCATTATTTACTGCCTGTAAAAAATTGTAAAAGCTTTTATGCATTAAAATAGCTAGTCCTAGAAGACTAATATTTATAAAATTAGGAGTAATTATTTGTAAACTAAATGATTTAGGTAATATAAAAGCTTTGTAAAACACATAAAAACAAATTAAACTTCCAAAAAATGTTGCAAGTAAAATACTATGATTTAAGCCCTCAGCTTTATTATCATTTAATCTAACATCGTATTTTCTTTTAATTAGTGAAAATTTTTTATTATTATTTTTTCTTTTTCCCAATCTGTACATTATTAATGGTATGATAACAAGTAAGGTTAATATTACAGTAATATTCATAGTTGAAAAAATAGTTTCAGACATAGAAATCACTCCCATTTCTTCAGCTAAAAAGTGATTTTTTTCAGCTATTTTGATTGGTGCTGATCCAGAAATTCCACAATGCCAAATCATCATTCCAGAGTAACCTGCTGCTCCTACTAAAGGATAATTTATATTTATGTTATTTTTTTCGCAGTATTCACCGATTGTTCGAACAAATATTGCTCCAAAAACTAAGCCTAAGCTCCAGTTGAATAAGGAAACTAATAGTGAAAAAAAAGTCACAAGGGCAGCGGCTATCTCTGTGTTAGTACAGAATTTTGCAATTTTATGCACAAATCTTTTCACAGGTTTACTTAATGCTAAAGTATGACCTAAGACCAGCATTAGCATCATTTGTATTGCAAATTCTAAAAGGCTAGAATTCCAAAGGCCGTTTTCCCAAAATGTTAAAATATTAATAAAATGATTTCCTTGCTTAGATCTCTCTCCAAATATTAGAGCAAGTATTATGGTAACTATAGTAAGTAAAACAGCTATAGTGAATGGAGAAGGTAAAAAGTTATTATTTTTTTTTATGGACATCTAAAATGGAAGATCATCTTCTTCCACTTTTTCATTATTAAACTCTGGTGGTAGGTCTTCATTGGTTGAAGAATTTAAATTTTCAATTCTCCAAGCATCAATGTTGTGGAAGTATTTACCATTATATTCTTTTGAGGATAAATTAAATGAAACTTCTAATTGATCTCCTTCGTTATGTTGTTTAAGCATCTCAATTTTTTCTTCACCAAAAAGTTGAAAGCATATTTCAGGGTTATACTGTGATCCTGTATCTAAAATAAATGTTTGTTTTTTCCATTCATTTCCGGCCTTTGATGTTCCACTTTCAATGCTTAACTTTCTACTTAATTTTCCCTTTATTGATAAACTCATGAATAATATTTTTATACAAAATTAACTTTTTTTACTATAAAATAATCTTTAAACTATGTTTTGTAATATAAATGTTAAAAAGTAATATCTTTGTCAAAGAAGCGGGTGTGGC
>MDTC01126834.1_pt1 | contig 26573 bp, 20 predicted proteins | sample 811181 | NCBI WGS metagenome assembly MDTC01 (sample SAMN05326644, study PRJNA326480) | marine metagenome | isolation source: seawater | place: Pacific Ocean: North | collected 2011
CAAGTCCTTTCGGCCTCTCAGGCACCTCTCCAAAGTTCAATGAACGGAGGGCAAAAATAAGGATTCTAATGCTTAGAATAAAAAAAAAATGAAATTTTTTAGTGGTAGATGTATTTCCCTTTTTCACCATCAATGGTAACCTGAGCTTTATCAGCTGATTCAACTCTTCCAATGACCTTTGCATCTACGCCAAAGCGTTCCGAAATAGCAATGATTTCAGAGGCATATTTTTCCTCGAGGTAGAGCTCCATTCTGTGCCCCATATTAAATACTTTATACATTTCCTCCCAATCTGTTTTTGATTCTTTCTGAATCATATCAAAGAGTGGGGGTATGTCAAATAAATTGTCTTTGATGATATGAAGGTTTTTCACAAAATGTAAAATTTTGGTTTGTGCTCCCCCTGAACAATGAACCATTCCATTAACCTTTCCCGGACATTCTTCTAGAATTGCTTTGATGATTGGCGCATATGTTCTTGTAGGAGACAATACCAATTTACCAGCATTAATGGGGCAGTTTTCAATGATATCAGTCAGTGTTTTTGATCCACTATAAACTAGATCTGTTGGAACCTGAGGGTCAAAACTTTCGGGGAATTCTTTTGCTAATGCTTTGTTGAATACATCATGTCTTGCACTTGTCAAACCATTACTTCCCATTCCACCATTATATTCTCTTTCATACGTGGCCTGTCCATACGAAGATAAACCTACGATGACATTTCGAGTCTGGATATTTCCATTTGAGATTACATCACTTCTCTTCATTCGGGTAATTACAGTTGAATCTACAATAATCGTTCGGACAAGGTCGCCAACATCTGCAGTTTCTCCACCAGTTGAGTGAATTTCAATACCATGTCCCCGAAGGTCTTCTAAAAGTTCTTCTGTACCATTGATGATTTGCGATAGCACCTCTCCTGTGATGAGGTTTTTATTTCGTCCGATGGTTGAAGACAACAGTATAGGACCTGTGGCACCTACACAAAGTAAATCATCTAAATTCATGATTAGTGCATCTTGAGCAATACCTTTCCAAACACTTACATCCCCGGTCTTTCTCCAATACATGTACGCCAATGACGATTTTGTACCGGCACCATCTGCATGCATAATGCAGCAATAGTCTTCGTCTCTAGTCAAATAATCAGGTACGATTTTACAAAAAGCTTGCGGGAATAATCCTTTATCTACTTTTTTAATCGCATTGTGCACATCTTCTTTTCCTGCGGAAACGCCTCTTGATTGGTATCGATTGTCTGACATATTTAACTGTGTATCCACAAAGTTAGAAAATTGAATGGTCTAAGTGCTTTCGAATGCCAATAAAAGAGACGCTTACTTTACAATTTCAAATAGTAGTTCTACATCAGGATCAATAATCACCTCAGTTATGGGATAGCTAGTGACGATATCTTTACGAGTATTTTCTTGTGTAATTCTAATTGTTCTTCGAATTGTTGGACCTTCAGTGCATTTAACATCAACCTTGAGCGGGAAGCTAAAAATACCTTCTTTTTGATTGATCTCAAGCGAAAGTTTTCTATTCTCAAAATTCGAGTTTATTTGAAGCTTTGGATGTCCGGCTAGATGCAGCCATTGATTGAAAAAAATACTAAAGTCTCGATCACATACCTCCTCTACTACGTTCTGGAAATCCTTCGAATTTGCATTGGATCGGCTATATTTTCTGTAATATGTCTGTATGCACTTTTGAAATAATTTATCTCCAATTTCAGCGCGAAGCATATGAAGCACCCAGCTTCCTTTCTGATAGCTATTTGGATTTAGTAAATCCATGAGCTTTGCGTAATCTTCGTCTACAACAGGGTGCTGATACTTTTTATCAAAATTCACCACTTTATTTCGGTCTTGTGTAAGCTGAGCCCTGAATGCCAAATCTCCTCTGGTTTCTTCGATGTAAATATTTGTTAGATAGGTAGCAAAGCCTTCACTGAGCCAGAGATGCTGCCAATCTTTTTCAGTAGCGGAATTGCCAAACCATTGATGTGCAATTTCATGTGCAATTAGGTTTTCGGCACTTTGTGTACCATTTAATGCATTTTCGTCATAAAAAATACAGCCGGCGTTTTCCATTCCTCCAAACCGAGTTGTGGATTGAACATTATCGAGCTTTTCAAATTCATAAGGTGCAATGTATGTTATGAAGAAATCGAGAATAACTGGTGCCAAGCTCAAATCTCGTGAGGCTTCTTTTTTACTTTCAGGATAGGTAAAGCTTTGTACCAGGGTGCCTTGGACGGCACCAGATACCTCCATATTAAATTCAGCAATACCAACCACCATCACCTTTGTTGGAATCGGAACCATTGAGAAGTAATGAAAAATTTTTTCCTTTCTCCGTTTTTGTATCGAAATCAAGGCTCCATTACCAACAACAGTATACTTTTGGGGTACATGCACAATGAACTCTACGCTGGCTTTATCAGAAAGATGGTCATTACATACGAACCAATTTTGTGCTCGGTTTGGCCAGTTATCCGCAAAAAAAGTTCGCTTACCAAATTTATTTTCGCCAATCACTAAACCATCAATGGGTACTCCCTTGAATGATATATTTAGCTCGTGGTAATTGTCTTTAGTTGGTTCATCTATAAATACATACAGACTGTCATTGTAATGGAAAAACTGAACAATTTGATCATTGGAAGTTATTTTGGATACTGACATCCCGTCACCATTCTTATTTATGGATTTGAGATTAAAAACGATTGGTTTTTTTTCGTCGAGATGCAAAAAAGAGATCGTTTCTAATACTTCAATTGTGTCAGTTGTATTGTTAATAGAAAGGTCAATTTTGTAATGTCGAACGTCAATTTGTTCGATTTGTGCATTGAAAAAACTCGCAAACCTAAACAATACAAAGCAGAGTAGTAAATTTGGTTTCATAGGTCTATAAATACATTATTTAAACCCTCGTTTCTTTTTTATGTTCTCGTATGCCTCTTGAATTTTAAGAAATTTCTCTTTAGCCCCTTTTTGATACTCCTCTCCCATAGATGCAACCTTATCAGGATGATGGGCAATTGCCATCTTTCGATATGCTTTTTTTATTTCTTCATTGCTAGCACTCGCAGATACACCAAGAATTTTGTAATCTGAGTTGACATCCCGATAGAACATATTTTTTAGACTAATAAACGCTTGTTGAGAGACACCCAAAAGATTTGAGATATTTTCAATAGTTTTCAGTTCCGATTCTGCTACATGTCCGTCTGCTTTCGCAATGCCGAATAAATAGTGAATAAGCTGCGCACGAACTTCTAAAGGCATTCTATTTCTAATGTCATTACATATTTCATTTAAAGGAATTTGACCGGAATCAAGGAATTGCTTTAAAATTTTGAGATGTCTAGAATTAAATTGATTGCCAAATTGTTGCGTAAAAAATGTTTTTACATAATCTAACTCTACCTTTAGTACCTTTCCATCAGCTTTCATTATCGCAGCAGATAATGCCATAAGCATTGTTGGTATGTCATATTTGGATGAGCTTTGACGATAAAACTCAAAAGGGTCTTGTGCAAAACCTCTTTGTTTCCCTTGGTTTCTTTTTTGTTGGGTTCTGCTATTTTCAAATACTGAGGCTATGAGATATGCGATTACCGCCAACCAAATCCGTCTGGTAGCCATGTAGACAAAAAAAGCGATAAATAACTTTTGCAAAGGATCTTATATTATCTAAAATAGGGGGCTTGAGCCCCCTTTTAATTATGATATTTGTTCGATATTTCTTTCCACGAAATCGTTTAATGCTTCTCCTTTCAGTAAACCTTGGCTTAAAAGTGCGAGATCAGTAAGCTGTTTTACAGTTTGCTTTTGCTCCTTTTCCTTTTTGTCAAGTAATGCATTTACTTTAGGATGGTTTGCATTAACGACGAGGTGATGCATTTCTGGGAATGCACCAAACATTCCGCCACCGCCCATTCTCTGTTGCTCCATCATTCGTCTCATAAATTCAGGTTGAGTAATGATAATGGGGGCTTCATCTTCCGACATAGACTCAAATTGAACCATGAATTTCTCTTTGTTTACATGAGCTTCGAATACAGGTTTTAGTTTTTCTTCATCCTCTTTAGAAAGCTTTGAAGGAATGTCCTCTGATTTTTTGATGAGTTTATCTAATGAATCTGCATCAACTCTTGAGAATGTAATTTTCTCATTTGTTGTTTCTAATTTTTGAATCCAATGTGAAATTAATGGTCCATCTAAATGAAGAACATCATAACCTCGATCTTTAGCTTTTTTTACGAATGAGAATTGATCCTCTGCATTATTGGTATACAGACACACCGTTTTGCCATCTTTATCAGTTTGCAGGGCTGCGATTTTCTCTTTGTATTCCTCAATTGTGAAAAAAGTTCCTTCTGTATTTTTTAATAAAGAAAAACTTTTTGCTTTGTCAGCAAATTTTTCATCTGAAAGCATTCCGTATTGAATAAAAATTTGAAGGTCATTCCACTTTTCTTCGAAATCTTTTCTGTCCTTTTTGAACATCTTCGAGAGCTTGTCAGCCACTTTCTTGGTGATATGCGACGAGATTTTTTTTACATTACTATCACTTTGCAAGTATGACCTTGAGACATTTAATGGAATATCAGGCGAATCAATTACTCCATGTAATAAGGTTAAAAATTCTGGGACGATTTCTTCGACATTATCGGTAATGAAAACTTGGTTTGAGTATAAGTTGATTTTATTTCTTTGGACCTCAATGTTCTCCTTGATTTTTGGGAAGTATAAAATCCCTGTTAAATTAAAAGGGTAATCGACATTTAAATGAATATGAAACAATGGATCATCAAAAGTGGAAGGGTAAAGTTCTTTGTAAAAAGATGCGTATTCTTCATCACTCAAGTCTTTTGGCTTTTTAGTCCAAGCGGGAACGGGGTTATTCACGTAGTTCGGGACCTCAACGGATACTCTTTTGACTTTTCCATCGTCATCCTTTTCTCCTTCAGGAGAATCGATATATTCTGTCTTTGTGCCAAATAAAATGGAAATTGGAAGAAACTTGCAATATTTATTCAAAATCCCTGAAATTCTATCCTTTTCAAGAAATTCTTTAGATTCCTTCGTGATGTGTAAAACGATTTCTGTTCCACGATCAGCTTTGTCAATTTCGGTAATTGTAAATTCAGGATCTCCATTGGATTCCCACTGAATGGCCTGTGATCCCGTAATATGTGATAAGGTTTTGATTTGTACTTTATCTGCGACCATAAAGGCAGAATAAAATCCGAGACCAAAGTGACCAATGATTTGCTCGGCGCCGTCTTTTCCTTCATATTTTTTAACAAATTCTTCTGCACCAGAAAAAGCAATTTGATTGATATATTTATCGATCTCGTCAGCTGTCATACCGATACCATTATCTTTAATGGTTATAGTCTTTTTCTTTTTATCAAGGATTACTTCAACCTGAAGATCGCCAAGTTTACCTTTATATTCTCCATTTGAAGAAAGAAATTTGAGTTTTTGCGAGGCATCTACCGCATTGGATACAAGCTCTCGAAGAAAAATTTCGTGATCAGAGTATAGAAACTTTTTTATAATTGGAAAGATGTTTTCCGTTTGAACGTTTATATTTCCCGTTTTCATATTTTTTTTTTCGTTGTTAGAGCAATCGGCATGCCATTTCAAAAAATGTGACACTTTGTCTTAATTGACAACAATAAATTGTCATTTCAAGGAAATTCTGACTTCAAAACTTGTATTTTTGTTTTGATGGCGGTGGTCAGTTTTTTATTTCCTGTGTTGCTCTTTTTCGGAATTGTTACAATGATTTCAAAAAGCAATTTATTTCAAAGTAGTCCTTTTTCTACACGCTCACTGCAGTTTGCATTTTTTCTACGGATCCTTTCAAGCCTCGTGGTGTATTATATTTATTCTGAATATTACACGGTTCGTGCAGAGGCGGATACTTTTAAGTATTTCGATGATAGCTATCACATGTCAAAAGCATTTTGGCACCACCCCATTGACTTTTTTCAAATGCTATTTGGGATTGATTGCAACACTACTTACTTTCAAGTCAACTACTTCAATGATATGTCTAATTGGGTGAGGTCCTATGACAATGGACTTCTAAACGACAATCGTTTGGTGATCCGCTTTAATGCTTTAATTAGAATCTTTTCTTTTGGTAATTATCACGTTCATACATTGATTTTTAATCTCATAGCATTTCTAGGAAGTATTTCAATGGGGACGGTTTTTTACGCAGTATCTAAATCAAAACTTAAAAGCTATTTGGCAGTTTTTATAATTCCATCTGTAGTTTTCTGGAGCTCAGGCATATTCAAGGAATCAATATTATTATTTGCTTTGGGAGTGTTTTTATTTCATTTTTATCAGACTTGTCAAGGTAAGTGGAGTAAAAAACGAGGCGTTATTTTAATGGCAACATTATGCATATTAATCGTAATGAAGCTCTATGTGTTTTTAGCTTTCTTCCCAGCTTGTGTATGTTATTTTATGTCAAAAAATCGCGAAAAACACTACTCTATTTATGTAAGTACTTACGGGATTTTCCTTCTACTGGGAATTGGTCTAGCGGGCATAGCTCCGCAATACAGTTTCGTAAATTTGATTGTTGACAAGCAACGCGACTTTATAAATTTATCTCATTTTTTTGAGGTTAATTCCGCTTTTTCCATGGATTATTTAGAGCCAAAGTTATGGTCGTTAATAAAAGCAAGTCCAGAGGCCATTCTAAATGTATTTACCAAGCCATGGTTGAAAGAGGTCAACAGTTTATTGTTTATTCCACCCCTTATTGAAAATATACTATTATTTATTCTCCTTTTTTTCTCTTTTTTATGGCGTAAAAAATTAACTTCAAATCAAGCTAGGTTTGTTTTCTTGTGTTTGTTCTTTACCATTGTTGTGTACCTAATTATTGGTCTTACGACCCCTATCACAGGAGCTTTAGTACGTTATAAAATCCCAGTTGCTCCCTTTTTATGGTTTGGTATTTTAATGATTTTGAATACGCATAAATTTCCTATAGACTTAAGAAAAAATAAATTATATAAATGGTTTCATTCATACTTATAACAGGTGCTAGCTCTGGTTTTGGAGCTGCTACCGCTAAATTATTTGCATCTAAAGGTTACGGGCTTGTTTTAATGGCGCGTAGAAAAGATAAATTAGAGGCTTTGGTTCAAGAGCTACCTAACAATGTTGAAATTCATATTTTGGTTGCCGATGTCAGGGATGAGGCACTGGTCACAAACACGATTAATTCTCTTCCTCAACATGTTAAAACGGCTTTAACTATTTTAGTTAATAACGCCGGATTGGCAGTTGGGAAGGGTCCTATTGATGAGGGTTTAATAGAAGATTGGGATCGCATGGTAGATACAAATGTCAAAGGTTTATTATATGTTTCACGGGCTGTTATTCCGATACTAAAAGCAAATAAAAAAGGACATATTATTAATGTAGCGAGCATTGCTGGTAAGGAGGTTTATCCCGGAGGAAATGTTTATTGTGCTACGAAACATGCTGTAGATGCACTCTCGAGGGCGATGCGTATAGACCTGGTAAATCATAAAATCAGAGTAAGTAATCTAGCTCCGGGTGCGGCAGAAACTGAATTTTCAATAGTGCGATTTAAAGGGAATGAAGCTCAAGCAAAATCCGTATACGATGGCTATTCTCCACTTATAGCTCAAGATATTGCGGAGACCTTGTGGTTTATGTGTTCAAGACCTGATCATGTAAATGTCAATGATATAACGCTAATGGCAAGCGCTCAAGCTTCAGCGGCGGTATTTGCGGAAAAAGAGTAGCTTACTATTCGATTTTTTTCCAAACGAAGTTGTTTGTATCGTTAATTTCTTCAGAAATCAATTGTATTTTGCCTTCCTCCAAGGGAATGAGTGTTAAGATATTCTCCTTTGCTCCCTCAATGGTCTGTTCTTTCTCAAGTATTAGTACCAAGTCACATGCTCCATTTTCTAGTGAAGATGGACGGTCGGAAAATTTCATTTCTCTTTTTTTACCCACAATATTCATGGTTATTTTTCCCTTCTGAATCTTCAGGGTAATATTTTTCATTTGTTTTCTAGCTTCTTCGGGGATTTCTTGATGAGCTGAAGCGAGTCCCTTTTCAATCATAATTTGGTTGGTTCCATCAAAATCTAAATGATATGACCCTTTATAGGGTGCAATGTGGTTTTGTGTAAATCCTATACCAATCAGCAAGAAACTAAGTGAGAGTAATTTATATTTCATAAGTCTAAGATAATAAAATGTGAGAAAATTTATTGTTTTAGTTTTAGGTATAAAAAAAGCCCATTCTAATGGGCTTTCTAGAGGTCTCGAGCGGATTCGAACCGCTGTAACCGGTTTTGCAGACCGGTGCCTAAGCCACTCGGCCACGAGACCTTCTACTTAAGCGAGCCAAAAATACAAAATTCCAAAGAACCTCTCAAACTATTCTACTTGGATTATTTTTTGACATGTTCTGATTTTTATTTTTTAAATATGAGCTGATATTTAGTTGATATCATTACCATCAATTTTTCAAAATCGGTATTGCGATACGATTTGCGCTGAACTCAATAATTACATAGTATATACCCATGTTCATATCAGCTAAATTCAATTCAATCGTATTGGAATCGAGAGTGCGTCCCTTAGCAATTACCTTCCCTTGAATGTTTTCTATTCTGTATTTTGTATTTATCGGAAGATCAATTTGAATTTTACTTTGAAACGGATTGTGCCAAACTTTTACCATTTGCTCCATTTCATTTAATGAAGAACAGTTGTCAACCGTGATTTCCTGATTATCTATTGAAATACATCCTTCGTTATTATAACTGTAACTTATTAGGTGTGTTCCAACACCAGAAATATTTGGATAAAAGAGATTACCTACAACACCATCTCCGTCAAAAATGCCCCCTAAAGGTAGCGCTTCTAAATTGATTTGATCTGTTGTATCACAGATGGTCGTAATTGGCAAATCAAATACAATAAGATGATATTCACCTATACTTAACTCGATACTATCGTTATCTGGACATAAACCAGTAGTTTGATGAATAATTGTGTAAGAACCCTGTTCTGATAAATTTGTATTAATGGTTCCAGTAATTGTGTCCAGGCTTAAACCGGACTCACCGATATAATAACCACTTTCTGAGTTATCATTTTCGATCAAGCCATCTCCAATACATAGAACAGATGAACCATAATCAAACAGTGCTTCGTTTGTGGGATTAAATAAAATATTGACAGAATCAGAATAGTTGTTTGGACAAGCATTATTATTTGTGTAATTCAAAAATAAGAGGCCTGAAGAAAATATTTCAACACTGTCTTGCGTTGAGATATTTTCATTATCTAAAAACCACGAGAAGGAACCCTCATTTTGGTTCGATGTGATATACAATTCAGTTCCTTCACATACGGCTATTGTATCAGAGGGGATATTCAACATTACATTACTGCTAGGCAGTTCAAAATTAATTTCATAATGATTTGGGGCATTACATGCCATACTGTTACTCGATGTTGGACTGATCGCAAGAGCATAGGTTCCGGAGGGTAAATTTGCTGATAATGTGTTTTGCTCGCATGCATTAAAGGATGCTGACGCCGCTACTTGAGGAACATTACAGTTCGCGATGTTGAATACCTCTAATGTAACTGGAAATTCTGAGATTTCCGTGATATTTAGCGATCCCGGATCATGGATTGTGAAGCGGTACCAATCATAATCTTTAATACCGTTCTGTACTCTAGAGCTTCCGTATACAGTTTCACCACAATTAACATCTTGGAAGGACGGTATTAGCCCAAAACAGCCACCGTTTTCATTTTCTCCACATATTTCAGTTTCGATTGTACTATTGATTCCGGGAGAAAGAATACATTGCTCAAACGCTTCGACGCATATTGTAAAATCCATAGTATTTGGAATCCAATCATTCCAATCAAATATCCTTATGTAGTAGGTTCCTCCTACAACTAAATTATTACTTATTGTTGCTTCATCATCACCTTCATAACCATTATTGATACATGCCAAAGAATTCAAGTTGGTGCAACTGCCACTATAAATTTCCATAACTGCATCTAGCTCATTTGAACCAAGGACTTCAATGCTGGCTGAATTAGTCATTGCAGTAAAGGTGTACCATACATCATTGTTAGCCATTCCTTGGCATCCCGGAATAGATTCAGTTGCGAGTTGAAGACTTCCAGTTTCCGGTGTGCAAGTTACGGAATGGTTCAATTGGATAGCTGTTTCACATTCGTCATTGTCTGGAGCTGGAAGTGAAGAATAATAGGTGAATGAATCAATACCAATATAGTTTGAATTACTTCCTCCGGGTCCTCCATCAGGCACAAAGTATCTAAAAGCGATTCTTCCATTTACAGGGGCATTTAAATCGGATATTATAACAGTGAATTGGGTCCATTCTGAAGGATAACCGGTGGAGGATAGTTCTGGATTGATACTTAATAAAAGCGTTGAGAAATCTCCAGTATCTTCCGCAGAAAATCCTGTATAAACTGAATTTCCAGTTGTACTCATTCGAAGTTCAAGTCGGTCTGGAAATACGGGGGTAAAATTGATTCGTCTCGAATAGAATGTAATAACATCACCATTGTTAAATGTTCTAGTTGGTGAAACAGCCCAATTACTCAATGTTACTGGGTCCGACGAATTTGAACTTTCGTACCCAACACCTAAGTATGAGGAACCGTCATGAGCATTAAAATTATCCGTATTTCCGTTTCCCCAATTTTCGTCAGGTGAATCACTGTTGTTTAAGAAGTACCAATCATTCAAGCTATTAAGGTCTTCAAAATCCTCAATGAAGGTTTGGCTAATACCAGCAAAGGACACGAAGCAAAAAAAGACGAATGTATGCTTATATGACATGTAGATTATTGTACCAATTCAAACCTTATCATTTTTGAAAGAATACCATTTTTTGTCTCTAGCTGTATAATGTAGCTTCCGTCTTTAAATCTTGAAAGATCTATATTCTTCCCTTTGGTAAGTCCTTCTTGAGTCATAAGTTCTTTACCCTGAATATTGAAAATACGAATCTTTTCAAATTCGTGGTCTGAATCAATAGAAATCGAGCCATTTGATGGATTTGGGTATATCTTAAAGTTTAGGTAGTTTGTTTGCGTAAGGTCTGCAACTGTACATATTTCGTCTACAGGATTACCATCACAATCATCAATAGCATACAATACTGCCTCTTCGCTAGGTTCATTTTCTGGTTGCAATGGTGTTTCGTTACAACCCAATTGAACTACGAGGAAATCCCGAATAAAGTTTACTGTTAAATTCATTAAGTCAGCATCTCCAGCATAAGGAACATGTCCTGCCCCTTCATAGGTGTATAAATATTCTTCAAGGCCAATCGCGCAGGCACGTTCGTGAAGCATCCGACTACCATCTAGATACATGAGAGGAACGCCAGGGTTTACAATACCTCTATTATAGGTAACTACTCCATCATTTGTTCCGTGAAACGAACATAATGGTATATCTCCTGCCTCCATCCAGCTATATCTTGCCAGTGCCCCACATCCATTAATTACACCATGTGCATTTGAGGAGTAGCCTGGGTTTCCACTTGTTCCTTCAATACCTCCCATGGATTGAATGGTTGACTCATCGAGATAATCTTGAATTTCACAAGCATCATCTAAGTATCCAACATGAAGTGCAGTGATTGCGCCTGCGGAGCTACCGCCAATAAAAATTTTGTTGGTATCAATTCTATAGTTATTTACAGTTTGTTTGTCTTTATAGAAGAAACGAATTGCGGCTTTTAAATCTTGTGTAGCTCTGACTACTGCTTTCACGGCATTAGCCGAATCAATGGGAAAGAACCCTAAACGATAGTTAATTGAGGCACATGCATACCCTTTTTTGGCAAAGCGCTCAGAAAACTGCACCATATCATAGTCTGTCTTGTCTCCACCAATAAAACTACCGCCATGAACCCAAATTAATAGTGGACGTTCAGTTTCAGTATCTCCCTGAGGTTCATAAAAGTCCATTTTTAGCGTATACTGTCCACCAACCCAAGTCGAGTTTTGACCAAATTCGATATCGGATGTCAGATTGAATTCACTGAAAACGTCATTTGCATATCTACCATCAGTACAAGGTGATTGGGCACTTACGTTAAAGATAAAACATAAGTTAAAAGCAGAAATCAATAATTTTTTCATAATATAATTTACAGTTTGTTAAATAGTTAAGTAGCGTCTTAACAGGTTTTTGAAGCCTATTTGACTCTTCAGTGTTCGCATTTATCAATCACTATTTTGATAAATGCTGTATAAGTTTAGGTTTTTATAAATATATTAATTATTGTCTTATCAATTTATATTTACTCCGGCAATTCACTCTTTTTTCTCATGCTATAGAGATATTCATCTCTGCAAGTTCTCCCTTTTCGATTTCAGCGTCTAAGTAGTTTTGCACAATATCAATTGCATTGTCAATGACATCACTAAGTGCAACAATATATGTTCCTTCTTCAGCTAAGGAAATCGCATGCTTTATGGCTTCAACTTCCAGTGGGATCACTTCATGTGTCACTGATGCATCCCCTTCCGTTAGTCCTTCAAGTATGAGGTTGATAATCTCTGCTTCTGTCCGGCCCCTGAGGTGTTTTTCTTGTCTAATGATGACATGGTCAAACATTCTAGCTGCAATTATGGCACATTGTTTAATATCCTCATCTCGCCGATCTCCAACTCCTGAAATAATTCCGATTTTTCTTGAAGCGTCTACGCTTTCCAGAAAATCCTCAATGCCTCTGTAGCTTGTCGGGTTATGTGCAAAATCAATGAGTACCTTGAATTTTGAAAATTCGAAGATATTCATTCGACCTGGCGTTTGAGCAGCACTTGGGATAAAGGTAGCTAATGATAATTTAATTCCTTCTGTTTTGAAGCCATATAGGTACGCAGATAGTGTAGCCGCCAAAACGTTAGCAATCATAAATTTTGCTTTGCCATTCATCGTAAGTGGAATATGTGTTACTCTTTCTATCCTTATTTTCCAGTCACCCTTCTTTATAGTAATGTATCCATTTTCATAGATTGCTGCAATTCCGCCTTCTGCACAGTGTTCGATAATTGCAGGACAGTTTTCATCTAAGCTAAACAGTGCCACATTACAGGAAAGAGATTTGGCAATTTCAAGGCAATGGTGATCTTCACCATTCAAAACGGCCCAACCATCTTTTTTGATACTCTCAACAACTACAGACTTGACTCTTGCAAGGTCTTTTAAGTCATGAATATCGTTCAAGCCTAAGTGGTCCTCTTGAATATTGGTTATTACGCCGATATCACAAACCTTGAAACCAAGCCCAGATCTTAAAATACCACCTCGCGCAGTTTCCAACACTGCGAATTCGACATTTGGATCTTTTAGTACGTACTCGGCACTAATTGGCCCTGTTGTATCTCCTTTCTCCATCATATGATTCTGGATATAAATACCATCTGAGGTAGTAAAGCCAACCTTATAATTATTGTTCTTAACAATGTGGGCAATAAGACGAGTAGTAGTCGTTTTTCCATTTGTTCCCGTGACAGAGATAATAGGAATCCTGGAAGGTTTACCTGGAGGATAAAGCATGTCAATAACGGGGGCAGCGACATTTCTCGGAAGTCCTTCAGAAGGAGCAAGGTGCATTCTGAATCCTGGAGCAGCATTCACCTCTAGAATTACACCTCCGTTTTCTTTCAAAGATTGCGTAAGGTTTGGGGCCATAATATCAATGCCACATATATCGAGACCAATTACTCTTGAAATTCGTTCTGCGATAAATATATTTTCAGGATGCATCAAATCTGTAACATCTACAGATGTACCACCTGTACTCAAATTTGCGGTTGACTTCAAGTATAAAGTTTCCTTTTCTCGAAGGATAGTTTCTAGAGTGTATCCAGCATTTTCAATAAGTCTTTTCGTCGATTTATCTATGGTAATTTCGGTAAGAACATTTTCATGACCATAACCTCTTCTTGGATCTTCGTTCGTAATATCAATGAGCTCTTGAATCGTATTTTTACCATTACCGACAACATGGGCCGGTACTCTCTGTGCTGCAGCGACAACCTTATTATTAATTACAAGTACCCTAAAATCAAATCCTGTTATAAATTTCTCTACGATTACCCGTCTTGAATACTCTTTAGCATGTTTTAGTCCTTTAACTGCATCTTCCCAGTTTGTCACATTAATGGATGCACCTTTACCATGGTTTCCATCTAATGGTTTGAGGACAATCGGATAACCAATATCATCTACTGTTTCTTGTAAATCTTCTTCGTCATAACAGATGTCACCTTTTGCTACAGGAATTGATGCATCATCCAACATCTTTTTAGTTTGCTCTTTGTTACAAGCAATATCAACGGCTATATTGCTTGTTTTGCATGTAATCGTTGCCTGAAAGCGCATCTGATTTACACCTGCTCCAAGCTGAATTAAAGAGTTTCTTCCCAACCTCAAAAAAGGGATACCTCGAGATACTGCCTCCTCAACAATACTTCCCGTGCTCGGTCCCAGACGAACATCTTCACGAATTTCTTTCATGTTTTGGATATCCTCACTCAGGTCATAATCTTCACCTGAAATTAAGGCTTCAGCAATTCTTACAGCCGCTTTTGCAGCGTAAACCCCAACTTTTTCCTCTAAATAATTAAAGACTACATTATATACACCTGTTGTCTTCGTTTCTCTTGTTCTACCAAAGCCAACGTCCATTCCAGCAAGAGTTTGTATTTCTAGTGCAATATGTTCAATCACATGACCCATCCATGTACCCCGGTCTACTCTTTGAAAAAAACCTCCGTAACACCCCTCAGAGCATCGATGTTCAATTAGTGAAGGTAACAAGGCTTCAATCCTTTCTCTAAAACCTTCAATTTTATCTGTAGGTCGTTCTTCGAGTTCCTCTAAATCCAGTCTCATCTGAATTAATTTGGTTCTTCTAATACTCCAAAGATTGGGACCTCTAAGCGCTTGAATTTTAAGTATTTTCATGGTCAAAACGATATTAATTTAAACGTATCTCTTCTAAAATTTTCGGCAAAGGTACAACATGAATCCGATTCTAAAACAAATCTTTAACTTTTCTCTAAACTAAAGTGAAATTGACTCCCAATTCCAGGCGTACTTTTTACAGATATCTTTTGGTTGTGTGATTCAATAATGTGCTTTACTATTGCAAGTCCAAGCCCAGATCCACCTTCATGTCTTGTGCGGCTTTTTTCTACGCGATAAAACCGCTCAAAAAGTCTTGAAAGCTCAGATTGCTGGATTCCAATACCATCATCTGAGACTAATATTGTTACCAAATCATCAATGGTAAATACTGTTATCTTAGTTGAACCATTTTTATTACCATATGAGATCGAATTCCGGACGAGATTTGTCAAAACTTGACCAATTTTTTCGCGATCAGCCAGCACAAATGTTGCTTCCCCTGAATTTTCTACAGAAAGGTCAATGTTTTTTTCTTGTGCCATCAATTCCATGGACTCCATTGTTTCTTTTGCTAGTGCCACTATATCGAACGACTCCATTTTTAATTGGAATTTTTCATCTTCCATTTTTGTTATATTATCAAGGTCATCTAATATCCCGACAACTCTATCAGTGGCAATGGATGCTCTTTCTAAAAATTTTTGATTGATATCATCATCTTCTAGCCCGCCTTCTAAAAGTGTCAGAATATATCCTTGAATGGAGAAAATTGGTGTTTTGAGCTCATGAGCTAAATTTCCTAGAAATTCTCGTCTGAAAGCTTCTTGCTCCTTTAATTTTGAGATTTCTTTACTCTGAAATTTATGCCATTCCGCTACCTTTTCTTCAGCATTTTCAATCATTTCATCTAGTGATTCTTCGCGATAGGGAAGGTCAATATCCTCTTGTTTGGTTTGGACTGATCTGTATAAGATAGCAAGTCTATACTGAATGAATTTTTTTAAAACGAAATTAAATATGATAAAAAAGAAGACAGCTCCTAAAAAGGGTATAAGTAAGAAAAGGTATGCATCTACTTTAGAAATAAACAAGTGGAAAAATAATGTGCATGCCAATCCAATGAATAGCGTTAATAGGCTTCCATACAGAATTAATCTACTTGGCTTTGGGTTTTTCACTTTTATAAGAAGGTATATTCGATGATCATTAGACCACGAATATAGGCATCTTAAAACTTTTAGTTATCACCCGTAAAATTCGATTTTAATTCAATCTAAATAAGAGAGGCCAATCCTCGCTTAACCGAGTTTCATTAGTTATAAAAAAGGGGCCGAGGCCCCTTCATATATTATATTTATTCAAAGATAATTTTCATTTCAACACGTCTATTTTTCTGACGCCCCTCAGCTGTTTTGTTATCCGCTATAGGTGCGGTTTCTCCAAAGAACTTGATAACGAGCTGTGCTTCTGATACTCCTTTTGATATCAAGAATCTTTTTACAGATTCTGCTCTCTTTTTAGAAAGAACCATGTTCTTATCAGCATTACCAACATCATCTGTATGACCTGAAATCTCTAGAACCCAAGTCGGTCTCTCTGTGAGTACTTCAGAAAGTTCTTCCAATGAAGGTTTAGACTCTGAAAGAATGATGTCTTTAGCCGTTCTAAATTCAAGGTTATCAAATGCTGTTTGAAGTACTTCAACAACTTCTTCTTCAAGAATTGGACATCCTTTATTTTCAACTGGACCTGGTGTGTTCGGACATTCATCATCTTTGTCCAGCGTTCCATCCTCATCTGTGTCTGCGTATGGACAACCTTTATTATCTTTCGGACCAGGGATGGTAGGACAATCATCATCTTTATCTAAAAGACCATCTTTATCTGTATCTGGCCATGGACATCCATTGTTTTCTTTTGGACCAGGTGTTTCGATACAATCATCGATTCCGTCAATAATCCCATCTTTATCGGTATCAGGACATCCCTGGAATTCTTTTTCGCCATATACGAACGGACAGGCATCGTCTTGATCGCTAATTCCATCTCCATCCGAATCGGGACAGCCATTGAACTCAACCACTCCTGAATCTAATGGACAATCATCTTTCTTATCCATGATACCGTCGTTATCCGTATCAGGACATCCTTTGAATACTACCAACCCTGAATCTAATGGGCAATCATCTTCTTTATCCATGATACCATCGTTATCTGTATCTGGACATCCACTAAATTCTGGTATTCCAGGCGTATCAGGGCAATCATCTAATTTATTCGGAATTGAATCTCCATCGCTATCTGGACAACCTTTAAACTCAACTATTCCTGAATCAGCTGGACAGTCATCTTTCATATCTATGATACCATCATTGTCCGTATCAGGACATCCCTTGAATATCCAAGGTCCTGGTTCGGTGATACAGTCATCAACCTTATCAGAAACTTTATCTCCATCGATATCGCTTGGTGAGCTGTATAGAATTGGAATATGAACTCCGGCAAAAAATTCAGCACCTCTGACTTTTCCTGATGCAAATAGCGTTCTAAAATCTGTTACACCCAAAGTTAGAGGTCCTAAGCGTGTTGCTAAACCGGCTTTAAAGCCACTGTAGCTGTTTATTGATATAGGTAAATGAACACCTAACCATGCAAAGTCGAAACTTGGTGTGATTGAGAATTGATTTGGCACCCTGACCTTTGCATCTCGATTTCTGGATATAATATTGAAAATACCCGTTGCATTTACATAGAAAGATTTCCAAATATGATAATCCACTTGAAAACTAAAAGCCGAGGGTGTGCGCATGAAAAATGAAGACTCTGTATCTCTTTCACCTGCTGTCCAATCAGAATTACCAGCCTCCGCAGATTCCGTTATTAAGGTGTCAATAATTGCATCGAAGTCATTAAGGTCATTTGCCGCCTCAAAAATAGTTAAGTCAAATAGGTTCGATGTTTGTACAGAAAAGTCTCTACTCAGTCCGCCTTTTTTGAAGCTCATACCTCCAAGATCGGTAATAGACAAGCCAAGCCTTAATTTATATTTGTTCTGGTCTCGAGCCCATAAATTGGTCTCCCCATCCATATCATATTTAAAGTCTTTGTAATCTGGTCTCCATTCATATACCACACCTAGGTCGAATCCAAATCCATTGGCAGATGCTTTTGGAGCGCCAAAAAGACCATCAGAATCCAGATTTCCATTTGCGACAGCATCAATACTTTCAGAATACCCATATCCAAAATCTCCGACTAAATTATTGGTAGTGTCATCATTGAAAAGATTGTACTCAAAATTATTACTAAACAGATAGGCTGCCGCATATCCGGCTAAATATTTTAGGTTAACTCCTCCTTTCAGGAAATGATCTCCTTCCTCTTTTATAATTTGGGAATAATTAAATCCATATTCTGCCCAGGTCATATGGTTCACATTAATTAACTCTTCATTAAGATCGAGGTCCCAAAGATTCGGAACCTCAAGTTCTTGCTCCGCGAGATATGCAAGTTTGGGATCAATATTATCAAGATTTGTTATCGACCTTATTTTAACGCCAAGCCCAATAGCTACCTTCGGAGTTACATGCACCATAAAGTTGAGAAGGTCAAGCTGCAAATTTGTATTGAGACCAAGAACCCCAGGAGAATTTTGATCATAAAGTTTTGGTAAAAAACTATATCCAGCAAAGTAATCACCTTCTAATGTAGAATCAGCATCAACGATCCATGAGTCAATGGCGTCTTGATCTTGTAGAGAACCTTTCCACCATTTCGGTAAAATAGAAGCATCGAAGGCTCCGAAGTTTTGGTATGTACTAAAATTGGTGCTAAACAAATTAAGGTCAAATTTAAAACGTCCATCTACGAAGCTTGCCGGTTGAATATCTATTCCCATTACTCCTGCATAATTACTGGAGGAGACACCTAGATAATTTTGAGAATAACCGGAGAAGCCTATGAATAATAGTAGAATAAAGCTTATCTTTTTCATATTTAAAATTTAGTGTATTGTATTAAAATATCACCGAGAAAAGTTGTAATCGATATACCTCGATGGTCATAGTTTGTTAATTGTATATTTTTTTCACCTCGTCTTTTTTCTTCTGCCTCAGTTAAATTTTTTGAATCTAAAAGTACAATTTTGTTTTCAATACCATCCAGAATGCCAATTTGGATGGGTTTATTGTCTGAAGAATAAATTGCGATTTCATCTATTGTTGCGCAACCTAAAGTCTTTTGACCTATAAATTGTCCTTTAGAATTTATTACGATTAGCTCATTTTCTTTTGAAAAAAGTAACTCTGCATTTATGCCGTTAAAAAAGGCATTTTTAAATTTAAAACCTTGTGGCATATTTATGCTGGACCGTTCACCAAATACGTCGATCGTATGGTCTCTATTTTTAGAAAGAATCAAGGAGTATTGTTCGAACTTTAGGAGATCGTATGTGTCTTTAAGTTGAATTTTTCGCTTTGTTCTTTTTTGCTCTAAATCAATGATAAAGAATGTTTTTTCGCAAAGCACACCAACATGTTTTCGATTACTTTCTTTAAAGAGTACCATGTCAACAATGGGTGAACTGAAATTGTACACAGAGATATTGCGACCATCATTATCTGTAACGTTCATCCTATTAGTATTTGGAATCAGAAATGCAATATTATTTTTTAATCTGAATCTTATCGGATGAACTGCTCCTGAAGTTGGAAATCGATTCAGAATCCTTCCTGCTCTATCGACGATAAGCGCCTCATCTTTAAATAAGATGGAAATATCCTGGTTTTGTTGTGTTGACATCTCCATTAATTTGGGTTCTTTTACAACCTTTCTATCAAAAGTTTTCTCCCACATTCTAATGCCATTTTCATAGCGAATCCATTTATTGGATTCAGTAATTATAAATGTATTTCCTCTTCCTGAATATGCATAAAAGGAGTTTATTTTTTCACGAGGATTCATTGACAAATAACCTTTTACATCTCCATCATTTTGAGATTCATCACTGTTGTTCCTCTCAAATGTTGTAGTCACCCACTGATTACCAACCTCGCTCACTGTCAACTGAGTCCCATTTTTATCATGTGACCTGTGAAGCACAGCTTTTGGTAAACTTCCATAAAGCTTTTGCATTTTTAACTTATTCATCCATAGGGAGTTACCTAATGAGACTTCTGTGTGAAATTGGTCAAAGAGCAATTTGCTTTTTGATAAAATTGCAAAACCTTGAAGATCACTAACGTAAATACTTTCATTACCTGAAGCTTTCATGAAATTTGAGAGCTTCACATTTTGCAATACTCTGAAATTCTCCTCAGAATCGATATTACCAATTCGTTCGCCGATATTTTCAAGTAGAGATTGTCCTTCTTTCATATCTAAAACTACTAAGGATTTATTTTCCTTTGAAAGTAGAAGAACACCTCGATTCACCCATTTGTAAAAAGGGCTTTTTTTAAAATTAGAGTCTATGGTTCCAAGGTATGTCTTTTCGTAAAATTGATAGTGATCAAATTCAGAGGAGATAAATTTAGAAAAGACCTTTTCATCTATGATATTATTTGCATTATCAACCTTTCTGGTCGAGTTTTTATAAGAGAAAAGAGCATCTTTTTTACGATAATAGTTGGTTGTAATGTGGTTTGAGTCATTAAAAACAATTTCACTATAGGTCGCTTTTTTGTCAATTTTAAATTCATATTCTCCTTTGTTAAGCTTAAGTTTGGCCTCATAAAGAACTAATATGTGGTGTGCGTAATGTCCTAAATATGCGCCATATTGTATTTTCCGATTTCCTAAAAATTTAATTTGGTGCATTCCATTTCGAAAAAGCTCTATCAAGCCGCTCTGCGTCCATTCATAGTTTGCCTCAAAAATGATAATACCTCTTTTTTTACTAAAATAAATTGTAGAATTATCGGGAATACTTTTATTGAGACTATTGACCAAATCCATATTTAGTCCAATAGATTTTATTTTTTCGTCCTCCAAGGACGATTGATTTGGAAAATTGATTGCATACACGGACGAGTCTGATAATGAAAAATAGTCTGTTACACTAAGGGATGCATTTTGTGAACTCAATGATTTAATAATATAGCAAGTGCTACATACACAAATAGTTACAACAGCAAAAAAAACACCTTTCTTGAGCATATTCAAATTTACATTCTAACAGCAAGGAAATAGAAGCTGATTTAAAATGAAATTAACACACGATTGTTTAATTAAATAAACTCAATTGGGAATCATCACTCCAAAGGTTGAAAGACATACGGTGCTCCTTTGTGGGTCCGTATTTTTCTATGGCGATTTTATGCTTTTTTGTTGGGTACCCTTTATTTTGATTCCAACCGTATTGCGGATACTTTTTGTGCATTTCAAACATGATTTCATCTCTAGTTGTTTTTGCTAAAATAGACGCTGCTGCAATGGATTGATAAATTCCATCCCCTTTAACCACACATGTATGTGGGACTTTTTTAAACGGGTTAAATTTATTTCCGTCAATTAATAGATGTTCAGGGAAAGTTTTATCAAGGGCCTCGATAGCACGGTGCATCGCGAGAAAACTGGCGTTTAAAATATTGATTTCATCAATTTCAATGTTCGATACAATACCAATTCCAAAATCGAGGGCGTCATTAATAATCGCATCTCTCATGACGAGTCGCGATTTTTTTGTCAACTTTTTGGAATCATCCAAGCCTTTGATCATTTTTTGGGGATCTAAAATAACTGCTCCTGCAACTACGGGTCCTGAAAGACAACCTCTACCTGCCTCATCGCATCCCGCTTCCGTAAGGTTTTTGTGACAGTATGGAAGTAAATTTTTCATACTTTAAAATTCGCAAAAAAAATGTAAATTAGCAGAAAATATTTTTTATGAAATCTATCCTATTTTCAATCTTTTTCATTGTCGTTGGCTTTTCTTCTTTTTCACAAGAGGCGTTTGTTGAGAATAAACAAATATTTGAGCGATCTATTGCTGATGGTGTTATTTCAATGATACTTCCAGCCAATATTACCAAAGAAGATGTAGCCAAATATGCTAAATATTATACGCCATATTTTACAACTTCTTTCGATGAGAGTTCGCATAAAGTAACGTTTACCATGGTGAATAATGACGTAAAGTCTAGAAGAGTAATCATGAGGTTCTTGGGTGCCTCCAAAATACAAACCATTAAAGTTGAAGATCAGTCTTATCTTGTGCACGAACTTTACGAAACTTTCCTTAATTAAAGGTTTTCATTCCTTCAGGGGAGATTAAAAATTCTAAAGCAATATCCCTGTCATTAATATCATCAATTTGATGGTAATTGCTATTATGACAAATGCCGACATGAATACATTGATCTGCAGTTTTGATTAAGAAACGGTCATAAAATCCTTTGCCATAGCCCAACCGGTGCCCTTCGCTGGTAAAAGCAAGTAAGGGGACCAAAACAATGTCGATATTTTTGAGATTTAGCTGTTTGCCATTTATCGGTTCAGGTATTCCATATTGATTTTCCTCAATGATTAGATGATCATCCCAAAGTATTGGTGAAAGTTCAAACGTATCGAAGTTTGATCTGTTGATACAAACTTTACCTCCTAATGTTTCGATTTTATCTTTGAGCGGTGTTAAATCAATTTCATTGAATTTTTGAATAGGTAGGAAAACATTGACGAGTTTATTTTTAAATTCAAATGCCTCAATTAAATGATTCATTATGGAATCTGAAAAGGTTTTAATGTCCTGCTTTGACATTACCTTTCTTTTTTCTTTGATGAGTTTTCTTAGCGCATGTTTTTTCATCTTATTCACAAATATCTAGAATCTTTATGCGATAAACCAGCCTTTTTTATAAATTGTATATTAGTAGCATTAACCACTCTTCATATGACCACGCAAACTAAAAGATTTCTTTTACCTTTTTTTCTGTTGCTTTCAATTTTTTCTATTGGTCAAGATGAATTTGATTTTGACAGTGATTTTGAATTTGATTTTGAACCATCCGTTACCTTTAATTCGACGCGTGTTATTTCCGGTCATTCCGTAGAAGTTTTATCAGAAAAAACGTTTGAAATGCGTATTGAACACCGATTTGGGGATATCGCTGGAGCTAATGGCGGCGTTCAAACTATGTTTGGCTTTGACAATGTGTCCGATATGAGAATAGCTCTTGAATACGGAATGTCAAAAAACTTAATGTTTGGTTTCGGAAGATCTAAAGGAACAGGTTTTCCTTACCGTTCACTCCTTGATGGATTTGTGAAATATCGTTTTTTGGAACAAGTAAAAGATTCGATCCCTATTTCTCTTACATTCGTTGGAGGTGCCTCCTTTACTTATCAAAAAGCATCTTCTGACATAAGTAATGTTAATCATTTTCCCAAAGCAATCCATCGGTTTGCTTATTACTCACAGCTTAATCTTGCCAAGAGATTTGGTAAGTTCATGAGTTTATCCTTCATGCCTACTGTCGTCCATCGAAACTATGTGGCAGATGCGGATATTAACACATTATTTACGCTCGGTGGAGCAATGCGCCTTAAGCTTTCCAAGAAGTTCTTCTTTCTCTCTGAGTATTATCATTGTTTCAATGGGAGTACATTCCGGCAACAGGGCTATCAGAATAGTCTCGGTATTGCTATAGAGTGGTCAACTTTTGGTCATAATTTCACAATCAATTTTACAAACTCAAAAGGTCTCGGAGAGACTCAATTTATTCCTTATACAAACGCAAACTGGTTGGATGGACAATTTAGAATGGGCTTTTGCGTAAGTCGTCAATTTTAACTTTTGAAAGTATGAATCGATCTATTATTCGTGTTGTATTTTTTTCTTTCTTGTGCTCTTGCGCAAAGGATAAAGTTCCGACTGAGTTTTCCAGCTGTAGCGAAATTGTTTCCTTTAGTCAGGATATTCAGCCTCTTGTGGAAATACATTGTTTGGGATGCCATAATGAAGTCGCTGCAGCTAGTAACGTAGTCCTAACAGATCACAATCGTATATCTGAGGAGGCCAATAGAATGATCAATAGTATGCAGGCTTCAGGAATGGATTTAATGCCCTTTGGTGGGCCACCATTAAATGATTCTTTGATTCAGCTTTTTCAATGTTGGATATTACAAGGTAAGCCGAATAACTAGCTGTATTTCATAGCGAATATAAAGCGATTCTTATTTGAGCTATATTCCACTGCTTTAGTAGCAAAATATTTTAAATAAACTTCTAAATTTGCAACATGAAATCTATCTTTATTTTCCCTTTTTTAGTTGCGTCTTGCTTTGCTCAATCTCAGATATTATGGGATTTTGAAGACCCCATTAATATCGCCGAAAACACCTTCGGAAATTCATGCGCCCAATTACTTATCGACCCAAGTGGTAATCCTCAAATCATCATGGGTAAACCGAATGAAGGATTATATTTCGTTAGGAGTGATGCAGGATCTTTTGGAATCCCTCAAGTTATACCAACGGGAGATAATATATCTTTAATGAATTCGAATGGTCCTAATGCCGCGCGCACTGGTAATAAAATTGGAGTCGTCTACAAAGAGACTTCATCGGGGGTATCTACTTTAAAATTTATTCAGTCAGTTGACAATGGAATATCTTGGGAGGAATCTATCGATGTTTTTTCTAGTGAAAATCAGAGTTTTTCTTTACCGATGTTATCTTATGACAGTGATGGTAATCCTTTCATTGTCACTAAAATAGGAGAAAGCCCCGAGATAATTGAGGGCTTCATCAGATCCATTGATGGAGGTTTAAGCTTCCTCCCATTCGTTAATGTTCACTCTGATTTGGGAGAAGGTGTGACATGTGAATGTTGTCCGAGTAATCCTGTATATTATAATGACCGATACTATAATATTTTCAGACGTAATGAAGATAACCTTAGAGATTTTTGGATTGTTTCCTCAGCAAATGGAGTGGATTGGGATGAGCAGTTAGATATTGATCCGATAAATTGGACAATCAATGGTTGTCCCTCCTCAGGAGCTGCAAGTAGTTTTTTACAGGATGGTCAACTACTTACAGCGTTTATGAGTGGTGGTAATGGTAGCCCGAAGATTTACCTCAATCGTTTTGATACATCTAATGGTACTTATCTAGGTACAATAGCACTGTCAACAAATCAGGTGCCCAACCAAAATAATCCAAGCATTGCCTCAGGCTTTTCTCATACGGCCGTCGCCTGGGAAGAATTTTCAGATGGCGTCAATGTTAAATTATCGATTGCCTCTAATGACAATATTCCTAATGGACTAGTTGATGGATCTTTATCGCTATCTCAAAGTATCGAAGGTTCAAATAGGTATCCAGATATTGAGATTTTGGGCGATAGGTTATTTGTTATATGGCAAAGTCTAAATGAAGGTACTGTAAAATATGTGAGCGGAACCATTACAAATTCCAATGGGATTTCAGAATTGAATTATTCGAAAAAATTATTGAAAATTGTGAGTATACTTGGCCAAGAATTCATGAGTCCTCAGCCGAATCAGGTATTGTTATATGTATACGATGACGGCTCGGTGGAAAAAAAGTACATTATCGAAGAATAATTTGACTTTTATTCTCAATTTCAAAGAATAAAAAAGGCCCGTTTGGGCCCTTATATAATTCGTAAAATATTGCAAGCCAACTACTGAATCGAAATCTTCTTTGAGACAAAACTGTTGGCTATGAAGAGATTGACAATATATATGCCTGTCGTCGGTGCATTTTTTAAAGCAATATGATGAACGTTCTTTCCTTGTTTAATATTTAGGTTTTCACGAAGCACCTCCTTTCCATCTAATCCTGTAATTTGTATCCTGGCGATGTTGGTATTTTGCGTGGAAGTAAATTGAATATAAAGCTCATTTGAATACCCTATTTGAAATGCGTGAAAGGTTTTACTTAATTCTTCTTGTTCAGTCTCTTCGATGTTACTTGTTCCCTCTTCAACGATTATGGTTCCAATCATTCCGTTGGCGGCATGTGACCCGACTGAGCAATCATAATTATACGTACCCGCAATGGTAAATGTATGCTCTGCCATCTGTGTATCGCCGGTTGCGCTGGTGATAAAACTCTCAGGGTTTCCAAAGCTTTGTCCAGTAGTTGTACTGACATCAAAATTTACATTGTGGAACCCTTCCTCATTTACCCAAGAAACCTCGTCTCCGACCTCAATAGTTAATACCTCTGGTTCGAAGTAAAAATTTCCTGCATTCACAGTGTGGTCAGTTTGGGAAAAAATAGTGCAGCTTAAAAACAGGATAAAAAGTAATGTAAAAGTTGTTTTCATAGAATTTATTTTAAGTTTAAAATCAGTCTTAAAGCTACGTTATTTTTTTTGAATCTATTATTATTCTTAAATTCTTGCTAAATTGAGTATTTTAATTTTTATTTTTTTAGTCTTAAATGCTTCATTTTATAAGGGTTACAATATTTTCTCATCAATATGCATGGCTAAAGCCTCTTTTTTTTCATTTTTTTCTTGGTATAATAAAAAGAGTGTTTACCTTTGCACCCCGCAAGTAGTTAATCGTAATTATTTGTATATG
>MDTC01108373.1_pt1 | contig 26557 bp, 29 predicted proteins | sample 811181 | NCBI WGS metagenome assembly MDTC01 (sample SAMN05326644, study PRJNA326480) | marine metagenome | isolation source: seawater | place: Pacific Ocean: North | collected 2011
AGAGTCGTATCCACAATTTGACGCACCACCTGATGGGCTAAACCCACCTCCAAAGTCTACGTGCGTACACGTATTTCCACAAACTGGTGGAGATGGTGCCTGACATGTACGACTTCCAGTGTCCTCACCTACTTCACATCCTGAATTAAAGCAAGTATCACATGATGATGGAATATAGTCTGGTAATGGAAAATAGTTTACAGTTGGATACTGCACAACAGTACCAGTGTCATCTTGGTAGTTTAGTTGCAGATTTGTAACATCGAAAGAACTAGGGCGACCATCCACAAGCTGGTAAAATGTATATGGAGACGGCTGCTCGTTAGTAAACAGTGTAAGAAAACCCCCACCTGAATCAGTACCAGATAAAGTAGGTATAGTTAAGAAAAAACTTCCAATTTTGTTCACTGTCAAAAGATTAGGTATTGTGCATGTAAAAGAATTATCAATTAACAACGAAGCAGGACTTGACAATGAATCTACATTTGTGCCGTGAGCTTCATAATTGAAACTTAAACTTTTAAATCCATTATCTAAACTTGTCATCGTGTACACAATATACGCTTTAGAACCACAATCTTGAAAAGTTACATTTAAATTTGAAACAAAACTACTTTTAACTATTTCCAGATATATTAAAAAATATAATAATTTCATTTTTAATTTTGTTATTATTTTTTTTATCACAAGTTATGTTATGTGAATCGGAAGCGAAATAGAATTATCTAAAAATTTTAATATTATATTTGAAATATCCGCACTACTTATAGTATTATCGCCGGATCCACTGTTATCCCAGTTAGAACATCTTACCATACGTTTTTCGTCATACACTGATGTATCTATATATTTTGGTACCGCTAAAAACCACAATATTAAATTGGATATGTCTGCGCTTGTCAAAAATGCTTCATGATTCGGTACAACTTTTGTTGTCCTTAATTTTTCTACACTCCCTTCCGTATACGTACAAGAAATTAATGAAGGAGCAGGAGCAAGACCAGGTGGAAACGGCGGTGAAGGCAACCGCGGAGGTGGTGCGGGTGCGTTCAAAGCAGACGGATCGAAACACGTCAAACCACTCATACTCGTGCAATTCACAGAATCTTCTTGTCCATAAAGCACACAGTAATTGTCTCGAAACAAACAATAGTTTTCCGCATTAAATGTGTGATTGAAAATCAATCCTGACGTGGTCTTTGAACAAGCACCACATGGATTGTATGTGGCATCGTCCCATCGAAGAATGGTAGATCCATACTCTCCCTTCAACCCAGCAATATTCTCACTTCTTGAAAACTGAACATGATTCAAGTATGCATTCCATTCAATATCTGAACCGGGTACAGTTGTACCTACAATTTTCATAAGTTCAGCAGTGTTTGTAGACGGTTTATAATTCCACACTTCTACATCGCTGTAAAAAATTTCTGCTGTATCTGGAACATGACAAATAATGGGTATTGTTGTATTTTGATCCGTTGCAGAAGCATTTGTATCGACAACCAACACGTCAGAATACTGAGTTGAATTCACCTTGCAAACAAATTCTTGAGATTCGGACACGGTATTTGTAACAAGTTCATAAAACTTTTTCCTTGAGATCATATATTGCATAGAATCCCGTATATAAGTTTCATCATGATGACAAGTTGCACCGTCCAACCGATTAATGACAAATGTTTCGTTTATATTACAATGATTAAAGTTAACAAAAGGGCTAAGTCCCAATGAAAATATAGGAAACAATTCTATAAATAATAACAACATATTTATTATAGAAGAATATATTTTTAAAAGTTATTGTATAGCAAATCAATAATAATCATCTTCTTCCGGTGGTGGATAATAACCATAATATATATAAATAGCTCCTAAAAGTACTGATACACCCATTACTTGTATTGCAACAGTTGTATGTGTGTTGCATTTTTTATCCGGGTTGTTTTTATCAGGTCCAGACTTGTTTACAGCAGCAAGTGTCATTGCAACATATGTTGTTGCAAATGCACCAATCAATATACTGAGTATGGAAGACGTAAATGGAAATATAAACATGACGATTGGTTTCGTAAACGGAATGATGTTGAGTATAAGACCTATTATACCGATTGTAAAACAAATGGATGTAAATGCAACGAACCAACTATAATATGTTGATGAAATATTTCGGAATGGAAAATTTTTACCACAAAATACAGTGATTGATAAAAATGCCATAATGTTTATTATTATGAGTGCACAGCCCATGAATATCTTTATATAGTTTTTTTCAGGTGTTGGTTGATACATTGCATATGGGTCTATTCCTTTTGTATATGGGTACATTCCTTGTGCATATGAGTTATACATTTTTATTTGAGTTTATAATTTTATTTTCAATAGTCTTAAAATTAAAGTAAAAAAATCAGTATAACTTTTGTGTAAGTAAAAAATATTATAAAATGCAAATAAATGTATTCACAAATGTAAATTTAATTTTACTGTCATTAGGTTATATGATGGGAATAGAATCAACACTATGGAAATTATCATGTTGCAATGCATTTGGTTCCACAATAAGTTTTTCTTGTACTCCTTTGTTTGACTCATTCGCATATGAAAAACAGCGCAAAAAAAACAATTTTACATTTTTGGTTTTTTACTTGGGTCATATTACTCTTCATGTAATTCCGTGTATATTTATACTCTACAACTTGCCGGAAAATATAGAGATTCATACATGCATAATAGCGTTTGGAATAAAAGTTTTATGGGCATTTTTGACATGTGGGAGTATTTACTTGAACGATGTATACGTTCCTATGGAAAAAAATGTTTGGGAAAGTACATGGTTTATATCTTTTTTGTCTCACTTTTTCCCATTATTTTTAATTTATATAAAACGTTGATTTTTTTTATTTTTTAAAAATATGGGTATGAAAAAAAATGTCACTAATGGGAATGCAGGTTTACTGACATTTTAAACATACATCTTTGTTGATTTTATGTTGTGTAACAATAGTATTGGTCAAAGAAAACATTTTCACAGACGCTTCTTTAGATTCTGTGTTTGTATCATTTTCATAATATACTTTTTTTATTCCAGATTGAATCATTAGTTTTGCACATTCGTTACAAGGAAACAAAGTAACATATAAACTACATCCTTTTAAAGAAGAACATGAATTTACTATAGCGTTTGCTTCTGCATGGACCACATATGGATACTTTGTGTCAAGCCAATCCCCCATTTTACCCCAAGGTAAATCATTATCAGAACAACCACGAGGGAATCCATTATATCCTATTGAAACTATTTTTTTTGTGTCTGGTTCTACAATACAACACCCAACTTGTCGGTTGGGATCTTTTGATCGTAATGCTGATAATTTTGCAATCGACATAAAATAGTCTTCCCATGAAAGATAGTCTTCACGTGGCCCCGTTTCCATTTCTTTTGATTTCTTTAAAAAATGTTGTCTTGTTTACCAACTAAAAAAAAATCAGACCCTTTTGATATTTATATTGAAATTGTAAAAAATAAAAAATTGGACTCGTTAAAAACATTAATTCCAACACCTACATCCGAAGAAAAAAAACTTTTACTACAAATATACGATCACCTTCCACACAATGCTCAAAATATAATTTATTACACATGTATTGACAATGGTGCTGGCACTGGTATTCGAAAAAATTAAAGGTTGTATTATGTATTACTTATCTAACCATTCTAAATAAAACTTGTATTTCTTTTCCATAGTTGGACAGAATTTGTAAAGATCATACTTTATCCGAAATGACTTCCACAACGTTCCCCAAAAGTATTTTGCAGCTTCTAAACATCTCTTATTATTTAGTGTACTTTTAGATATCAACCATGGTTTACATCTTCCCGACATGTGATGCCAATACTGTCTACCTATCTTAAACTTTTCGCCATCATATGTCTCGTATTCTTTAGACCCCTCAAAAGTAAATACACTAGACATTTTAGAGATATTGTAAGCATACCAGAAAGCTCCTTGGTCAGAACCAGCATGCATAAAATTCCAATTTGTCAACTTATACATTTGACATCGCTTCACCCATTTATCAGATAGTTTACATTTCCTTCTATTTTTAGGAGAAGAAACTAATCCATTTTGTAAATAACTTGCATTGCAACCTTTAGTAAATGGCCAATTTACGAGCCCCTTATTGTACCAGCCTCTTTCAATTGTGAATGGATGAATATCTGCCATACTTCTTAGAAATTTGTACATTTTCGTAGAAGGTTTTAAAACAAAAAAGTTACTAGAAAATGGAGTTGTTAGTTGATACCAAGCAAGTGCATCTTCTTTTATATTTATTCGAACATGATCTTTCAATGAAGATCGTGGAAACATGTCCAAGTCGATGTAAATAATTTTTTTATATTGTACCAATGATACAACATCAACTTTTAACATGGTGTAGGCTTCGAATTTGTTGTCATAAATATTTACATCTGGAATGTTTCCTTTTATTGTATTTATTCTATATTTTTCTAATAGTTTTATCTGGTTTTTAGTTAGCCCGTCGTACACAACTGTATAATCAATATTATCATTAATCTCACCAATTTCTTTAATAGAAATCATTTGCAAAATAGCGCCACATGGAAGAACATCGTCTTTTTCATTTATTTTTAGAAATCGTTCTTCCTTTTCTGGACTATATAATGTTGTTACAAAAGAAATATTTGAACTTTTATTTTTACTTGTTGAAAATGAAAGTTTTGCATTTTGAAGTTTTAAGGATTCAAAATTTTTACTTGTTTTTGTATAAAAAGTATCTACGTTTTCGCAAGGCTGTATAAAAGAATCTTGAGGTAAAAACATTTTAATAAAAAAATAATATTTTTTTATTAAAAAAAATTGGCTTTGGGTATACTCAGAACTAAGATTTGTGTTTTTTTTATTATAAAAAAATTATTTTATTTTTAAAATGAAAACATTTTTACTTGTTTTATTTATTCCTGTTCTTATAAACATTATACCCATTATAATTTTAGCTACTGTAAAATTTTGTTTACAGTAGTAAAAATGTATAGACTTATACCTCTTAGAACATTAAGAAATACTCAAAAAGTGAAATTTCACGAAATGGTGCCATCAGATATTCCTCCGATTCACGGGGTCGATAGAGTCATTCACGAACCATATGCATCAAGTCCAGGGCCTGTTGAGGATTGTCCAAACCCAGTGCAGCGACCTTGGTATATGCACCCTGGACAAGATGATAATCTTCTAGTGCTACAAGGTGAACGATTTGTTGACATATTTTGTCCTAACAAAAAAAAGTTGTCTTCTTTTATCATAACACCCGACAAAATTTATAAAAATGACAAATTATACCACGACTCTCCCGCTATGATTGTCTGGCCAGCTGGAATTTTCCATAGAATCGTAAGTGGAAAAGACGGAAGCATAAGCGTAAATTTTTCAACTAGAACAAAAGAGTTTAGTTTAGATGACAACTTTAATATTTATGATTTGGACGTATTGACTGGAAACAGTCGTCTTATAAGAGAAGGAATCGATGATCAGCCCGATCTTAGATACATTCAAACCGATCAAACATTAAAAGATATACTAATGTCCAAATAATTATTTAGAATAATTGGAGTTATAATTAAAGTTCATCCTTCTTTTCTTCGCGATTTATCGACAAATACTCTTCAATGATTGAAATTTCACTATTTTTTTCTTTTTTTAGTACATCTAATTTTTCAGAAGATTCTTTAAATGTAGATTGTAAAGATTTCAAAAGTTCCTGATGATCTTTATCTGCATCTTCTATTTCTTTGTTTAATACTTTTAGTTTGGTATCTAATTGTGTTTGAGTCATTTTACCAATAACAGAAATTGTTTTTTTTTGTTTTTCGCTACAATAGTCTAAATTTTCTGGGCCACAAAGAGGTTTCAGAGTATCAACATACTTTTTCAAAGCTTCATAACTTCTTTCACCACTATAGTCCTCATTTGTTTTTTTCCAAAAACGTTTGAGTGTCGGGTATCCTTTTACCCCGTATTTATCACAAAGTAGTTTTCCGTTGTCGGTACAGTCTACATCTCCTATAATTACATTTTTCGGACCAGAATCTCCAAGAAGATCCCAGTCAGGCTTTAGTTTTTTACAATGACCACACCATGGTGCAAAAAATTTAATAAATACACTCTTACCTGAGTTGACGACAGTTTCGTCCCAATTTTCAGGTGTAATCTCTACAACTTCCCCATGTGTTTTAGAAACGAACAAAGAAATATAGATTAATAACTTTGTATTCATTTTTCACTTACTTACATTTATTTTTAAAACTGATTTATATAAATTATACAATTAAAATAGTTTTAAAAATTATAAAAAATAAAAAAAATGAAGATCACAGATATTGAATCTCCTACAAGCTACTCAACAAATGAATCTGAACCTATGATTGTTTATCCACCAGAAATTAAAAGAGGATTTTTAAGAAAGGTTTATACTGTTTTGACATTACAACTTTTGTTTACTACATCACTGTGCGCAGCCACAATTTCAGTCAAAGATATTCAACCGTTTGTTCTAAACACCAATGTTTTCGCCATTTCTTTGATGATTACATTTGTTTCAGTGTGTACCATCGGGTGTTTTGCTTCCAAGTATCCATGGAATATTCTACTTTTAGGTATATTTACTGTAGCAGAATCAATTGTTCTTTCGAGACTATGTTTAATTTATTTTCTGAATGGAGGAGGTATGATTGTTATCATGTCAGCGGGAACCACGTCTGCAGTTTTTCTACTTCTTACTGCGATTGCTTGTTTCAGTAAAAAAGACTTTTCATTCATGGAAAATATGTTATCAATAGGGTTGTTCACATTGGTGGGATTCATGATATTTCAAATGTTTTTTGCAACAACTTTTCTAAATATAATGATTGGATGGTTTGGTGTAATGTTATTTTCAGGGTACATTCTTTATGATACATCCCAAATATTGCACCATTTGGGTCCAGATGATGCTATTCACGCATCTCTTATGCTATACCTGGACATCATAAACATTTTTGTATTGCTTTTAGAATTGTTTAGAGCAAGTTCTGACTAGTTCAAAAGTATTTTATTCACAACTATTTTTATTTTATACTGAAATTATGTTGTAGACAGCTGCTATTTTTTAAACAAATACAATATCTTTTGAATCTATATTATTCTTTGTAGATGTTGATTTTTTTTTAGGTTCATATTCGAAAATAACCATAGAACAAAAAAAAATAGCAAAACCAGATATTACACAAAGAGGTGGCACAAAATTGTACTTGATATTATTAACAAAGGATATACCAAAAAATATTAATGAAAGTCCCGAAACAAGAGCCATAAAAGATAATATATGTTTTAAAAAGTTCATATTTATTAATATTTACTTTTTAGGCACATGTTTAAAAAATTGATTTTGAACAATGCTGTTTTTATTCTACGATCGATCACAACAAAAGGTGTTCGTAATCAGAATTAAGTGCGTGTGTACCAAAACATAAGCAAAGCGTCTCGAGATGCAACCAACTTCTAAACGCCAACGCTTGAGTACGAACGAGCTCAGTGAGATATTGTGCAAACGAGGTGTCCCAAAAGGTACATGGAAACACACACTGAATCACAAGCGTTAGAAACTGTCTGCCAATACATTGGAGCAAGCGACGACGTCACAAAATGGTATGGTGTTACATGTACTAAATGCAGCATTTAATAATTCAAGTTGATTTTGTGATGTCCATGCCATTTATATATTCAAAACTTTTTCTACCAAACACTTCCAATTTGTTTGTGCACTTGGCAAAATCCATGGGGTTCCATCTTCACTAAATATTAAATAAAAGCCATCTGGTATATCATATTCGATTGCAGTGTGTAGTGATTTTAATGAATCATCACTTTCCGATGACGGTATATCACACTTTTGGTCTGTATTTCTTTTATTTAAAACAACTTTTTATACTATTTTTTGATATATCTGGAGTCATAATATTTATTATTTACCATATTTTTTTTTAAAGTTTATTAAAAAAATATTAAAATATAAAATTCTTAGTTATAAATGTTAAAGTTTGCTACAGCTGGATTAGTTTTAGGATCAATAATATTTTTATTAGTAAATGATTATATAAACAGTTTTAACATGTACGGTTGGACTAAAGTTGTACCTTACTTAAACTCAAAAGAATGGAGTATTTATGTAGACAAAATAAAATTTAAAAAAAAATGTAAAGAAATCGGATTAAAAACGTTTGAAACGATTCATATTTTTGAAAATGTGGATGAAATACATAAAATATTTGAATTTCTTCCTAAACAATTCATAATAAAATACAATACTGGTGTCGGAATGAATCTTTTTGTGCACGATAAAACTAAATGGACATCGGAAGATATATACAGTAAAATAAAAAATTTTAAACAGCCGTGGTACAAAAATCCATGGGAACTTCAATATATACATGTGAAACCATGTTTTATGGTAGAAAAACTGTTTACACCAACACCGATAGATTATAAAATTTTCTTGTTCAAAAAAGTTCCTGTCTTAATGCTTGTGGTTGATGACAGATTTCAAAAAAAAAGAAAACATAATGTGTATAAAATAAAGAAAGAAGAGTTGGTTCTTCTTCAAGACTGTAGATGGAATATTGAAAACTCTTACGAAACTATTTTCATACCACCTCAAAAAGATGTGAATAAAATGGTCGAGTATGCAAAAATACTTACAGAAAAAATATCTTTAGATTTAGTTAGAGTGGATTTCTACTATTTACAAGGTATAATATATGGTGGTGAAATAACATTTTCATCTGGAGCTTTTTTGAATAGTATAGAACAAGATTGTTCAAAATACGTTATCGGAAAGAAATCTAAAATAAGCGCACTCAAAGTCTACAACTATTGAATATAACAGTCTACAAACCTGTTTTGTACAGTATAGTAAAGCTTTCTGTAATCATTTTCGTGTCTTAAAAAGTCACATCTTTTCTTGTAAGGAGCAACATTTTCTTCACCACATTCTTCAGAAAACCGTTTCATCATAAGATTACAATCTAGACGAATTCCTGTCATGTACGGAGACAGAGAAATACTAAATAACACTAAAAAACTATACATTTTTTAAGTATATAAATATTATTATTAAAGATAAAACACATTTATAAAGTAAAAAAATTATTTTTGAGGGATGTACATTTATTTTTTTTTATTTTTGAGTGCAGTATTATACAGTTTCCAATCACACCATGCGAACCTATTAAATTTCTATTATCATAAAAAAATTAAAACAACGTTTTAATTTATGTTTTATTTTTATGTATGTCAGTAAACATAGCTATGATACTTCAATGCGTTAAAACACTAATTTATTTAGAGTTTTGCGATTTGTTGTTTTATTATTTTTATTTTTTGTATACTAAACTTTTTAAAATTAAAAGTAGAAAAAAAGAAGAAAAAAATAGTCAGAATTATATGAGAACGAGACAAGAGAAACATAAAAAAGGTTTGATTTATTTTGTAAACTCATCATCTTGTTGGAAACATTTACCTCAGTTATCGGAAGATGTAAATAATTTAATTGTACAAAATATTAGTTATGATGGACATTTATGGTGTGAAACATGTAACAATTGTATTTTGGAAATCAATAACAATGTCATGAACGTAAAAAAAACATACAAATGTTTGGAAGACAAGTATGTATGTGATGAATGTCACGAAAAAACAGTTTGAATATTTTTATTTCAAAAAGAAATGCAGTCGGAAACTGAACGTGCACTCCGAAATTTGACAATTTTAGGAAGCATTTCACATAACGACAAAATTAATACAAATGAAGAAACATTTAGTATTTATGTACCGACTGCTTTAAGAGGGTTGGTGAGAACGTGGTATTCGGAAAAACGTTGTTCAAATAGTCAGAAAATTCAAGATACGGTAAGAGCAGGGATTGCGTTTGTTCAAAATACATCGCAAGAACTGTTGGTAGAAACTACTGAAACATATTCCAAAGCAAACAAACAAAAGCAATGTGTCAGAATATTTCATTCATTAGAAAAAAGCAAGATTGGTCTCAATAATTTACAGCAAACGTATAGAGACGATACTACTATGCATACTCAATTGCAAATAATAATGGACGAAATCGATGATTTTGTATCGATTGTTTCACAGCAATCACAAATGCATTTTTTACTATTGTCTTCAAGTCCCACAGTTGTACCTGCTTCTTCACCCATATCTGGGTTGACAGCATTACAGTTACCACATGCACATGTATCGTCTCCTACGAATTCAGACTCTACAGAAAGAAGATAGTTTCAAGTTTTAGAAGTGATTTGGCGCTTTGAATGATGATTCATGACAAACGTAAAACAAAATTCTGAAAATGTAATATTTCCGTCAATTTTTTCTGCCAAACAAAAAGGACTCAAAGGAGAATGATTTTCCCAACTGCATCTCAGAGTATTTAAAGCTTTTCTAACTTGTGCAACATTCATATTTTTAATATTAATTTCCGACATCAGATTTTATATATTAATTTTATTTTATAAAAAAAAATGACCGAATACGATCAGCGTGTAAACGAAGTTATGGAATATCAAAAAAAATTCGGTATGGTTCCACGAACGGATAGTTATCTCACTAAAAAATATGGTAATAAAGAAACCGAGTATTCAGCAGAAGAAGTTGCAAAAGAATTGGTATGTGTCAACTATATTTTTACAAATACATTGTATGGTGAATTTCAAGAAGACTACATGAGAGAACTTGCTAAACTTGTAAAAAATAGGTACAAAATCACTTGGACAAATGCATGGGAGATTGTAAAATACTATGGGCCAATTTCTTTGAAACTAATGTGCTTAATTTCCGCACAAGAACGAATTCCGAATTTTTCCAAGTGATTCAAATAAAAATTACTATTATGTAATTACTAATGAAGTGCTCCTTCAAAATTAATTTGTAAAGTATTTTTATCAATAAAGTCTATGTTAATTGATATATGCATGTCTATAGTAGGATTTGATTGAAGTTCATTTACAGCACGGTTTTTAATATATGCAAAGTACCATTTTTTTAATAATCTTCTATAATTTTCATTTGTTTTGGGGAATATATCATTGTAAAAGTTCATTTTGTATCCTGTATAAATTCTAAAGTCATTTGTTACTTCTTTCTCCCATACAATTGGAAAAAGATTCAAAGTTTTAATAAATTCTTCTTTTTCTAATTCAAACTTAGATTTAAAAAACACTCCTATACCTTCCATTGTATAAATTTGCGGTTGATGTCCTGAAAAATTCGTTACTATAGAAGTTCCGGACTGAGGTTGTTCAACAATCCGTGAGGGTAAAATTTTAGGCAGTTCTTGACCAGTATGAGGACTTGCATATTGGCCAACATGAAACAATGAAATTTTTGTTTTCTTCTCTTTTCCATTCGGCCATGTTTCTGAGTTGTAGGAATCAATAAACTGGACAAATGTTTCGGGATCTTCGGTTGGAAATATTATTATTTCTCCATCTCCAGTTTCTTCATTTATACGAAACATCACCGACACAAGATCAAGAGGAACCGTTAATGGGGAGTATTCATAATTTTGAGTCTTTAATCCATTTAAAAAATTTTCAACAAATAAATGTATTCTTCCAAAAAGTATAGGGACATTCAGACCATTTTCAAACTCTTGTTGTACACCTAATTGAGTCAAATTCCATTTTTCCTTGTATGTAAAAACTATATACTTTAACAAACCATGAATGTTGAACAAGTCATCTTCGTGAAATACAATTTTAGCCGCTTCTAAAAAACCAGGAATTTCTATTCTTTCAATTCTATCGATAGTAACAGGTCTCAAATCATCATGAAAATGAGTTGGAGTCGAAATGCTTTGTGATTGAGAAGTTGAGCGAAAAAGTAATTCTAGTTTGCTTTCAGAGTACCACATTATATTAAAGCTAATTTAAAAATTTCAACAACTTTTCTATCAATAAATCATCGTCAGATATTGGAAGTATTTTAATTCCAGCATAAGGCATGTCAAATTTTTGAAGTTGTACATTTACTACTTCCAACTCTGCCGATTTTTCTTTCAACTCTTTTTCGAGTTCTGTCAAATCTTTTATTGCATTTTCACGCATTTTTCCAATTATATTTTCAAAATTGTAATATTTTATACAATCCTTAATTAATTTATAAATATTATAGTTATAGTATGAAGCGTTGTAGCTGGGATTTGAATGTTTATCATATTCTTCTAATTCTATAGTTTCTTGCATTTTTAAGTTTCTATAAGAGTCCGACACAAGATCATTTAGAGTTTTAATATGATCATTGTTCGTAATTCTTATTTCTTCTTCACACAACTCTATTAAGCTCTCCATATGTTGTGAATCTTTGTTTAATATATTTAAAACCTCTGATATAAGCGACATCAAACTCCTGAAAACTTCTCCGATTGTGTCCATTTCGCCTTCTTTTTTTTCGGTAATTTCGATTTCATACTTTTTTAGTTTTTCAACATATTCATCAATGCTATTGTCATATTTATAAATTTCTTTTTGAATTCTGGATATTCTTCCTTCGATATGACTAATTGATATTTCGAGTAATTTCTTTTTTAATTCGTGACCAGCATATCTTCGGTCACGATTTACTTGCTTCTTTTTCTGTTGGTACTCGTTATATGTTTTTACTTTTGGAGTTGTTAGTTCTTCTGGCAACTTTTCTTCTGACTGCTCTTGCTTTAATTCTTCCGACTGCTCTTGCTTTAATTCTTCCGACTGCTCTTGCTTTAATTCTTTCGACTGCTCTTGCTTTAATTCTTCTGGTTGTTTTGATTCGAATTCTTTTTTAGAACATGATTTTTTTCGACGACTTTTCTTACTTTTACCAGCATCCAACTTAGAAGAAGATCCTTTTTCTTTTTCTTCTTCCAATAATAATTCTTCCATTGCTTTGTTTGCAGCATCAATCTCTTCTTGCGTGGGTGGTGGAAGTAGTAGTTCCTTATATTTTTCTTTTCTTCTTCGTGGTGTTAGAGCACTTTCTTCATGTTGGTTGCTACTTTTTTGTTTTTTGTATTCTTTTTTCATAGCATGATCATTTTCTTTTTTGAATAGTGCTAGACGCTCTTCAACAAGTTTATCAACAAAAATGTCTAAACCCAACATTTTTTTAACATCAACACCTGACAACTCGGGATTTGTTATAAAAGTCGAAACTATAGTATTTAAAATATATTGTTTATTCTCTTCAAAAACCTTTTCTATTTGTTCTTTTTGGTTAGTAATATATTTTTCACCTATATTCGCTTTATGTTCCTTTAAAAATATGTTGAAAAATTCTACAAAATCGTACTTGTTTAAATAACTATTTTCCTCGAGTAAATGGTTAACCAAAACTAGTGAAGATACACTAAAAGCTTCATCCCCGTGACTTTTAAAATAATTTTTTATTATTTCGTCGATAATATAATCTTTATTTTTATCCAAAAACAATACCGAAATAAAAGAATCCTTGTAAGAAGGATCTGAAATAATAATATCAATAAAATCCTCTTTTTCTAAAAGTTCTGAATCATACAAATCAATAAGTTTATCAAAGAAATCTTGATAATTGTTTTCAATATATTCTATACTTTCCGCACATTCTTTTATTTTATCTCTTAAACTATATATTACGAGATTGATTTCGTCTCCCATTTTTATATAAGATATACAAAATAGTAATAAATCAGTGTTTTATATATTTATATTTTTTTAAAACATGAAACCATATATACTAAATCGAGTTGGACGTGCTTTAGTTGCAGGAGGAATCACATATACTGCCACAGAACAAATCAACATTTTACCGGTTGCAGTAACTGAAATCATGAGTGTCACTTATGAAATTAATTATATATTACCCTATTTTGGAAATATTATATGGTTGGTAATTCTATCTCCTATCATTCCCGATGTTTATAACGATGTCTTTTTTTTTGAAAATAAAACAAAACAGTTACAAGAAAGAATTTATTTGTTTTTATTTTTTATTTTTTTGAGTATTTATAATTTATAAATTAAAAAGACTACTCTACCAACATACATTCGTTAGACAAACTTGACTTTTCAAAGTGATAGTGTGCGAAAATTCCTTCTTTTATGTTGCTCAGTTTCTCTCGAATATCATCAAAATTTGGATCTGAAATGATTCTTTGAAACATATCCTCTGGTGTTTCTTCTTCAGGTGTATCATTAGTAAACATATATTTGAACAAAGCTGGTGAAAACCCAGACATTAAGTATGTATTTGGTTGAGAAGCTTTTGTCGGAAACCCTTTTGTAGAAGCATTCACATTCCAAAATGTGATTTTTGGCATTTTCCATTCTTTTCCTATATTTCGTCCAGCTTTTTCAAACATATCTTCAAACAGCTTGTAATGTGTATCTTCTGTATTGTATACTGCACAATCAAACTGCATATCAGAAATTATCAACAAATTCGGAATTTTATCAACTTTGTTTGTAATTGCAACATTTAGAATTAGTTCCATTGCCTTTAAAATGTTCGTAGATCCACCCCAAGGTGCTCCCATGAGTTTCTGGACCTTTTTATATATGTTTTCACAATCTGATAAATCATAGAATATAGGATTTGAATCAAATGTAAGAACCAAATCCTTGTATGCTTGATTGCACAACTCTGAAAATAGAATCCCAAGCGATATGGATACCAATAGAGGTACATTGTTGTTCATAGTCATTGACCCAGAAACATCTGACATTACAACAGTGTTGTCTGGTTCAACACCATTTTCTTTCATAAGTTCAAGCATTTTTGTTCTGAGATCAATCCACTGTTTATCAAGAACGAATACTTCTGAACCACTTGTCAACCGTTCCATGCAGGATCGACATACTTCATATGGAAACAGTTCTCCTCCCTTTAACTTTTTCGCAGAAAGAAGGTTATCACGTGCCGTCATTCTATCTTCATCAGAAGATCGAAGGCCACTTCCCTTTAACTTTTCATTGAGAAAAGCTTTGCGATTTCTATGCATACATACAGATGATACTTTTGCAAAGTCTATTTCGCGATACCGTTTTCCACACATGAACGTTTCTGTTGTCGTTTTTATTCCATTTAAATTTAGTTCCGAAACCATTTTTCTATACTTTTTAAGCTTTGTAAACTTTGGCCCATCAAACATTTTATCCGCGATTTCACAAGCTATTTTAGAAAATTCACCCTTTTCTCTTGGCATGTACTTTGCCAGTATGGAAACTTCTTCTTTTTTCAATAAATTTGCGTAATCTATTGATATTCTATCACATAATATGTCTTTGCAATGGTTGTATAACTCTGTAGAACATAAAGGATCTGTCATGATATATAGGTAATCTTTGTAATACCCATATTTTGGAATAAGATGAGCTAATTCCATCACCACATTTTTCCCTATATATTTTTGAATGGACATAAACATGTCATAAAAAAGTTTTCGTTCTCCTTTTCCTATACCCCTAGTAGCTCGTGTTTGAAATGTCAAAACTACAAGCTCGACTATTTTTTCAACATTTTTGTTTTTTGTAATATCCTCAAAGTATTGAAATATTTCTTCTCGTGACAAACCTCTTACGAGTTTGTAAAAAAGTGCAACTGTATCATTCTCGATACCTTTGCGAGTATACTCTACAGCTTCATTCCAACCAAGAGTCTTGTCGTCGCCCAAGTTTGATCGCACAGCATCTGCAAACGACATGATTTGCAACGACACTTTGATCCTTTGTGTTTCGAAAGTTTCAAAAAAATAAAACTGATGTAATAAATATAAAAAAATGATATCATTGTTTCTAATTATGACAAAAGGTGCTCCTATTTTACCGTTAGACATGTTTGGAGAACGAACAAATGAATGGTGGAACCTTTTTAATTACTATTGGGACCAGGAGATTGATTCTTTGATAAATTTGAACAAAACAGGTTTTCCCTAAAAAGTGTAAAAAAAATTGAAACGGTCATGGATCAAACAGAGACACTGTGTTGACACACACACTCAGCAAAGAGAGACTTTCAGACTTTACTACTCTCAGACGATGATGACCACCACCCATCCTCAGTGTGTTGTCTTCGACAACGCGGCGATTGGTCTTGTTGGACAAAAGCGAAAGCTTTATGAGATTGTAATGGAACCTAAAAAGGTTCGAAAATCTCCATTCGCCACAAAGATTTGCGATACTTGTGAAGCTGTTCGTCATGTCCCGTCGGCACAAAAAAAATGTGTCAATGATTCCTGCCGTGGCAACTTGGAACTTGTCAAAATTGAAAAAGTACTGAAACGTCCTGCACCGATGTGCTCAAAACTTTGCGTCATTTGTGACACGATGATTGAGGACATTCCGACTGCTACAAAAACTTGTCCCGAATGCAACAACCCTCTCGAAAAAATAAACAAGAAGCCCAAAGTAATTCTGTGCAAACTTGTAGAAAAAAGTTAAGGAAACTTTTTTTAATACATGTATAAAATGTCGTTAAAAAATGAAGAAGTTTTTGGGTGGATTTCGATTCAGTTAAAAAAATGTTTTAGCAACAAGTCTTCTGAAATATTAAAACATTTGGAGTACTTGAAAAAATCAAAAAATCCTGTTCATAAGGTTTTTTTAGATATTTTTAAAAAATCGAAAACTTCACTGAGTTTTGATACAGACAATTTAAATATTAACAACTTATTCAACATAATTTATAGTATATCCATAAAAAACCAAAATAATGTAGTTTCGATTTTAGACAACTTTGATTTCGATCCAGAATGTAAAGCGTTAGTTTTGTATACGGTTGATTTTGATATGGAAGAACATGAAAAAGAAACTATATATCTAGATTCAATAGCTTTTGAAGTGAATGCCAAAAATACATCATTTTATCTAGACCAACATCGATTAGACGCTATAGACAACTTTTTTTCAATGGTTTGTGAAAGATTAAATAGGGAACGAGAATTTAATGACGGAAATATTTACGAACAAGTTGAAACAAGTGTTTTTTCTGAAGAAGATGAACCGTCTGATTTTTTTGATTATTCTCCATTTCGCATATATTATGAAGATGAAGCATTGAGACTGGAAGATGAAGAAAGAATTGGAAAGCTTAATGCAGTAAAACTTTTGGAAGAAGAAAAAAACCTGTCAGGATCAAGTGATATAAGTAGTAAACCGAGAAAAAGTAAAAGTAAAGAAAAAAAGAAGAAAGCAGAAGCAAAAAAACTAAAGAAAGAACAAGAAAAACGAGAAAAAGAACAAGAAAAAGAACAAGAAAAACGAGAAAAAGAAAGAACAGAAATAGAAGAACAAGAAAGAAAAGAAACTGAAAAAAAAGAATTAGAAGAAAAAGAAAGATTAATCGCATTACAGAAAGAAGATGAAGAACTTGCAAAAGAACTTCAAGCATATGAAGAAAGTGGATATCAAGATTCCCAAAAGGACATTTTAGGACGATTATTTGACTTTTTAAACGTTTCTGATGGGCCGGAACCTTCTGATGAATCAGAACCTACAAGTCAAAAGAAAATGAAAGATGAAAAAGAAGATGAACTAGAAGATGAAAAAGAAGATGAACTAGAAGATGAACTAGAAGATGAAAAAGAAGATGAAAAAGAAGAACTAGAAGATGAAAAAGATGAACTAGAAGATGAAAAAGAAGAACTAGAAGAACTAAAACATAGTGATATACTAGAATTTTCTAAAAAAATAAAAGATATTTATGAAAATTCGTTCGAAGTCATAAATATAACATTTAAAGAAGAAACTTTCTTTTTTAAAGTTTTAAAAGGTTCTTACGTTTTTGAAACCTTGAAAAAATCAGATGAAAAAAGTATAAAAGAAATGATAAATATGTCTAAAAACGATCCTGAACTTTTTGCAAAAAAGTGTACAAGTTAAAAAAAAATCTCCTCGTGCTGGGTTCGAACCAGCGACATTACGGTTACTGCATTTTTTACATATAACAGCCGTACGCTCTAACCAACTGAGCTAACGAGGAAGTTTTATATTAGATTTTAAAAATAAAAGTGCAATATGAACGAGAATTTTTTTGTATCATTTTTTCGCGAACGACGAGTTCAACCGTCACCAAATTTCTGTGGATATCGGTTAAAGTTTGAAAGAAAAATAGGGTTTCAAACTCATCACAATAAAATAGAGTTATGTCGTTTATTTTTTACATGGCTGTCTGTTTCAAAGTATCAGAAGACGATGAAAAAGCACATGGGAATTATTTCTTTACAAAACAACAAACACATAAAAAAAGAGTACTTTTATAAATTTGTTAATTACTATTACAATTGTTACATAAATACTTGTATTTATTACAACGATCATGTACTAAATGTCTTAAAACTATGGAATAATGAAAATTACAATGAACTTACATATCTTTTACGACTTTTCGTAAAAGATAAAAGAAATAAAGAATTGGAGCACAGATTGGATGACGTTGAGAGACAATTGAATTGCTGTGTATGTTTTCAAGTCAAAAAAAATGTTTTATTTTCTCCGTGTAATCATGCAGTTTGTTGCAAAGAATGTTCAGTACGAGTTGATAGATGCCCGATTTGCAAAGCGGAAATACAAAGTACAACAAAAATTTTTTTATAAGGTTTTTTTTACAATATTAAGTAAACATTTGTTTCTTATTTTTTTATGTAATAAAAATGAGTTTAATAAGTAGAACTAATTTACAAAACAGAATAAGTAAAAAAAGTAAAATAGAAACGCCTAATCGGTCGTCTATGTTTTCAAAGTTATTTAATCGTTCTAGTTTGGTAAAATCATCGGTTTATCTCGGTGCATTAGCTACAACATCAGTTGCTAGTTACTTTCTTTTTGATAACTTCTTACCTAGACCATCACAAATATTTCCACCGGATAATCCTCCTCCACCAACGGGACCACCACCAATACCACTTCCTCCGACGGTGCCTCCTGAACAACCGCCGTCGTTCTCATCACCACCACCACAATTCCCACCACCACCACCACCAGAATATCCGTCATTGTGTACAAACGATTGTACAATACGTTTTGTGTTTCCCAATGGCTCTATAGGCTATTATTATCCTAACGCTAACGACGGATATTGTAGTGATGGTGGTAAAGGATCAGAAAGCATGTTTACATGTAATATCGGAACAGATTGTGGAGATTGTGGAATACGTGTGTTACAACCACCTTTACCACCTTTACCTCCCACACCTCCTCCTGCGGACTCCTACTGGTCTTTTGATGATTCGTGTTTACAATCATTTGAGCTTTCTTCTAATTATAGCGCTAATATGATACAAGTTCAACGTGACAAATTGAATTGTATTGAAACAAAAGTTATAGACACAACATATGTTAGAAACCAGAGTTGTAATATAAGGGTAGATAGAAATGTAAGAGCAGATTTTTCAAGGTTTGATATAAACTCAAACTTACCATGTAAAGACTACCTTGTTATAAATAGTATAAATGTATGTAATCGAAATCAAGCACAAGCATATCAAAAATTAGAATTACAACCAACGACATCGATTCAATGGATTAGTGACTCTGAGACTCAGAGTGGAACTGGTTTCAAATGGTGTGTCGTAGAAGATTTTTCTATATACCCATCTCCTCCACCTTCACATCCGCCTCCACCTCCGCCTTCACCTCCACCTTTACCACCTCCATCACCACCTTCACCACCTTCACCTCCTCCTTTTAACTCTGGTTATTGGACGAAAATATCAGGTCCTTGTTCACTAGATAATTATTGTTTAACATACGAATTGGTGATTCCACCAAGTCCACCTCAATTCCCGCCACCAGATAATCCAGAGTGTACACCAGAATGTGAAAGTGTTTTTATAGGTCGAGCAAGAATTATTGGATTCGATTCCACATTCGCCCAGCTCAGATCTACTGCTGGATTAGGTGATTGTGTTCGATCTTGTGTTCTTACTCTTAATATGACTCTTACAAACGAATCACCTTCTCCTCCTTTAGCACCTCCGTCACCACCTCCATACATAGATACCGTCGTAAGCTGTACATTTCAAGCAACAGAAACTATGGATTTAGATGTGGATGGTTCAACCGGTTTTTCGATTTTAAACACAAACGATCTTCAAATAAATATAGATGGTATTTCCTTTAATACAAGTATGAGAATGATAAATATAAATTCTACGGTAACAATAGCTCCTAACATGAATGCAACAAATAGAAATTATACTGTATGTTCCATGAGCTTATCAAATCCACCGCCTCCACCTTTATCACCACCTGCTCCTTTTATTCCTATTCCATACAGTAGTATAACTGATTGTAGTAACACTTATTGTTTCAATAATACATTAATATCTTGTGATTCATTTTTAAGGAGTTCTAGTGCTACATGCTCCGTTATAAGTATAGATTGTCCGGTTTGTATAAATTGTTGTATACCGGATCCTCCACAGCCTTCTCCTCCTTCTCTCCCTCCCTTACCAAATTGTGCTTCTTCATGCGATCTAAGTGAACCGATATGTTTTGTGAATCAATGCAGTCCACCTGCAGATACAATAAATTGTGAAGGAACCTGTATCATAGAACCTGGAAGTTCTGTACTTGATACAAATTGTAGCGGTACACATCTCACTGATTTGGATGTTAGTGAGAATTTTAACGTTGGTTTTGAAGAATGTACAAAAACAAATAGTTTTGGTCAACCAGTATACGGAAAACTGTTACCTATTAATGTTACAGTGGATGTTCTTATAAGTGGTCTGACAGTACAAAAAAATCAAAATACCAGTTGTATGTGTGTTTTACCGTTAAATGCAGAAAGTATTGAAAATACCACATACATTGGAAACAATTATACATGTGGCTACGGCGTACCTCCGCCATTTTTTCCTCCACTACTTCCACCTCCTCCTCCATCTTCTCCGAATTTCGCAATTTATCCTCCCGCAATATACGAAGTTTCAACAAACTCCAATTGTGAGATCACAAGTACATCAAACACTCAATTTCGTTCATCATCTTCACTTGTAGAATGTCTACAATATCTACTTACAAGTTCTGTGAATTTTGTATCGTACTTTTCTGGTCAATGTTTTTCACATGATCAATGTGAAGAAGAACAAATTTCAAATAGTAAAATTTTCACGTATAAAAATAGTTTAGACTTAGATGACTACGCTCCTTTTGATTTCCAAAGTTTTAGTGGTAGAAGATGTGAACAACTTCCTTCTCAATATACACAGTGTTCGGGAGTTTTTAACTAATAATGTTTTGTTCATTAGAACCAACAAGCGGTGAGTTCCTCGATGCTTACCCAGACGACGTGACACAAAAGATACAAGCATTAGAAGACGGAGGATCTATATTCTTAGGTCCTGATTTTTTCAATGCAACTATTAAAAAGAGAGACAATGTTATTTATCAAACAACACCATCTGTTTCTTTGTTAAGCAAAAAATCAGGTATAAGAAGTGTAAAATTTGTAAATACAAACGAAAATGTTCAAGTATTTTATTGTTTGGAATCTAAAAACTGGTATTTCCACGAAACCCCAACCAGTATTTCTTCAAAATATTTGAGTATGATACAAAATCTGAGAAAATTTGGAAACGTTTTAATTTGGCAGTGGTCAAAAAATAATGTATTTAATAAAAATTATGAAAACGATTGGTGTTCTTACGGTTTAGAATGTTCCAGATCTATTGAAGACGCATTTTCCAGCGGAAGCGAACATGTTTTTATCGAGATAGGTGTAAAAAAATACAAGATAACTTTTTTAAATGATGATCACGGAAATCGTTGTGTGTTTGCAAAACAACAATGTACAATCTCTGGAAGCAGTCGGTGGGTAAGGAGGTGTTTTAGAGACGAAATAAAGTTTACGTGTCCCAATTCGGAACCTACGTGTCCATTGTGTCTTGAAGAATTTGAATCCACGAAACATATGCCATGGATAAAAACATCATGCAATCATGTGTTTCATGCAGCTTGTTTTTCAAGAATGAACGACAATAGACAAAAAAAATGTCCCATGTGTAGGAAAGTATTGTAATTTTTATTTTAGAAAATTATTAAAACTTTTAAAATTATTCTTTTACAGTAACTGTATACGTCATCTCTTGCTCGTGATAAAAACAATGAGTCATTTTTCCTTTATAGTCGTCCCAAAACCCGTTTTCCAAACTTATATCGTTTAGTTTTATGACATTTTTAGATACTTCTTGAACATCAAATGTCATATAAAAATTCAAAGGAATATTGCGATAATAACAGTTTTTGTTGGGCTCTACTACAAAACTCTTGGATATTTTTTTTGATATTCCGGATGTTCCTTTCATAAAAAGTTTTTTACTTCTACCAACAACTCTATGTTTAAGTTCTTTTTTATTTCTAGAATACAATATATCATTATTAGAATTCGCAATTTTTATACCATCAGAAGGATTCCAGTCAAGTGTGTCAGTAAGACAATCTAGTATCACAAAATGTTTACCCCTTCTAGATTCTGCAATTGTTAGAATCTCACACCGTTTTCCTTTCATAAATGCTGAATCTACCGAATAAGAATTAAACAAGAGTTTGGGAGACGTAACAATCTCATCATCAAATATTTTAACATTTGCTAGTCTTGTATTTGTTGGAAGCATTTTTTGTACTTCTTGTTTGTTTTTTATATCGTAAGCGATCCACAAAGAATATGGCAAAATTTTCATTACAAAGTTTACAGGAGTATACATTTGAATATTAATAATAAAATAAATTACCCTGGAAGTTTTATACTGACTTCTGGTAGATTTGGATGAAATATTATAAAACACTGACTATTTTTTATTTTTTTTAATGGTGTAGTTTCCCCTTTGAACGTCGAAGGAGGCGGAAGAGAATCCCACGGCATATCTCCGATTCTCGCCATGACATGACCACATTCTTCTAAAATTTCAGTGCGTCTTGTGAATTTAAATTTATTCACAGAATACTCTCTAGTTCCTGTAAATTCTTTTCCCATTAAGAATAGGTTTTGATAACCATTCAACCCTAATTTTTTCAACATTTTTTCAGTTTCTTTTTTGTTTCCAGGTACATCCGGTCTCGCAGTCACAAAATATACGGGAACACCTTTATCTCTATATTTTTTATACAAGTTTGCGACTGGTTTTATCAAAACTTCATCTCCATATTTTTCTTCGATTACTGTTTCGTCTATATCAAATATTAAACAGCCTTTATTTCCACGTTTCAACTCGAAACTTAACCACATGTCTAGCCATTCCATACTTTTTACACGCATTTCATTTTCACTACCTGTTATTTCTGTCATTACAAAGGATGTATCTTTAGGTTTATACATTTATTATCATTAAAAAAATAAAATTTAACGTTTTTTTTTATCCTAGTTCAAAATTGCTTGTTGAATCCATAGACCATTCTTGTCTTGTCGACTAACAATAGGTAAAGGCTTTATCATTACACCAAGTGCGATTGGTAAATTTAAAAGTGTATTGATTGGTGTACCTATCGTTGCGGGATATGAATTGTTTTGTTCGATTGACCAAGCTAAAAGAGATTGATAGTTAACTTGATGAAAGTTGTTGTTAGACTGTGTAAAAATGTTTGTGTGCATTGGGTGCGGTGAAAGGGTCGCCATTGTGCTCGCTTGCATTAGAGATCCCTATTCACTTCTGTAAGAAACGACTGCGAAAAAGCAGTGTTTGATCCTCCACAACCTGTACACACGAGAAGTGTATTTTATAAAACTTTCAATAAAAAATGGAAAATGTTTCAGAAAATTCTGTATTTCGAGGAGGAGCAAAAAAAGTACAACTCGACGTTGATACAGAAACTCAGTTTATGAAAAAAATAAAAGAATATTTTAATGATAAACATGTAACATACTCACGACAGTTTAAGACAGCGCGCACAGATGCGTACGACCAGTTTTTAAACAAGTTTGAAAATATTTATTCAACGTATAATCATTTAAAAACAAATGCAGATACAATCGATCCTAAAGAGGTTTTAAGTATTGTCAACGACAAAAATATGTTTAATTTTTTCATGTTTACAACAGATGTTCCTCAATCCAAAATGACAACATTTTTAGAAGTTATAACAAAAGATTGGGATTCTCTTGTAAAGCGAATAATTTTTAAATTAAAACGTGAAGAAGAAGAAAAACGCAATACCCCTCCTGAGAAGGACGAAGTGTTTGAACGCATTATGGCACACCAAAGGCAACAAAATAGAGAGTTGGAAGAAGTTTACGAAGAAGTTGATAGACTAAGAGTTCAAAAAAACGTATATATTAAAAAAATAGAAGATATTGACTACCAAATTGAGGAGTTGCTAAGTTCATTATGAAAAATCAAATTAATGGAAATGCCGAGTTTCGATCTCGGTACCTCTCGCATGCAAAGCGAGCGCTCTACCAATTGAGCTACATTCCCTTATAGGACACAGCGTGATTCGAACACGCGATCTGCCGATCTGCGGTCGGCTGCCTTACCACTTGGCCATGTATCCTTTTTTAATAGAAAAATAAAAGCTATAAAAATTTTACGCACAACAACTTTTATATTAAAAAAAACTATTTACACATGTCCAACCGGTGGATGAAATGCACCCTCGAGTTTTGCACGTTTTTCATCACTTTTCGAGGAACCTGGATGTTCACTTCGTTTCAAAGGATTTAAAAACTCCTTGAGTTTCACCAAGTCTTTCATCCACAAATCGTTTGGTGTCAACTTTGAAAGTTCTTCTATTTCTTTTTTCAAATCTTCGTATACTTTCTCCAACCTTTGTGACTCTTCTTCCGTCAAGGAAGTCAATAGCATCTTTGTAAGTTCTCCTGTAAATTCTTCTAAACCATTTTCTTTTATTTGTTCTTTCAGAATATCTCGTTTGACTCCCATTACTTTTATTTGATATGAAAGAACAAGTTGTATGTACTTGTGTTTTGCAAGAGCTAAATTCATCTCTTTATTTTTTTCTTCAATCATCCATTTTAGACGTTTTTCGCATATGTATAACTTGAACTTTGCATGATCTACCAAGATTTCTTCTGGACTCGTATAATGTGTAAGTATTCCATTCGAGTCGAACATGTTCATATTGTTCATGGATACTTTTTTGGTAATCATTTTCTGAATATCATTCTTTCGTTTTTCAACATTTTCATCAAGAATGTAGACCCTTAAATCTACATCGTCATCTTTTGTATACGTTACAACTTCATGCACCCAATCGTATTTTTGGATAGCTTCTTTCAAATTATTTGTCCAAACTTGTGGTGGAAGCTCAGTAATTCTCAAAATATTCCCATATTTTGTACCTTCTTTCCATGTACTATATTCTTCTACAACTCCTTTGTATATATAAGAGTTTCCATCTTTTTCGATACTTCCTTTAAACCCTTCTGTTTTTGGGGTAAGATTAATTTCATATGGCGTTCCGTTACAGTGTGCAATGCATCTTTCTATAACGTCATTAATTCCATAGGTTGGACATTCTGTAGAATAACCAGTGCCAATACCTTTGGTTCCATTAATAAGAATCATAGGAATTGTGCCAGCATAACATTTTGGTTCTACCTGCTTTCCATCTTCTTCATTGTATTTTAAAACTGCATCTTCACTTTCGACAAATATTAGTCTCGTAATTTCTTCTATTTGTGTATTCATATAACGAGGTTGAGCATGTACCTTTCGATCATCATGACGCGTTCCGGATTGCGACAAAGCTTTTAAATATCTTATTTGGTTAGCTCCACAATATTGCTGTGTCATATGTGCGATCGTTTCTTGCAAAGAGGCTTCACCATGGTGATATTTTGCAAATCCTGTAGTATATGCTGCCAGCTCTGCAACCTTGTATTTTGTTGGTTTTTTGTCATTGAACAATGTATATAATACTTTTCGTTGTCCTGGTTTCAAACCATCCATTCCGGGAATAGTTCTAGTAATGTTCGCATAGTAAAAATGAACAAGTTCATTATTGCAAAAGTTAGAAACATGTACATTGTCTTCTTCGTAATTTACGAATGATTCAAAATCGATGTTTTGAATCATTTCTTTACGTTTATCTGCAAATGTATCTCCAAAGGACTCAGAAAGTATCTTATGACACCCATCATCTTTGAATAGTAAATTTACTGTATGTTTCTTAGAAGCACTAAAATACTCTTTTGCTTCACTAGCTGATGAAGTTCCTAAACCCTTGTAATAACTTGCATCAGAACATTTATGAGTTTCTGACCATTTTTTGAAAGCCTGAAGTGAAAAAAAATGTAGGTATGAACTTTTCGGGGTTTCTTTTACTTTGACGATAGGAGTCACAAAACGAAGCAAGAAATTTGGATGTTGATGAATCAAAGACTTGAAAAATTTCTGGAAAAATGTGAGTACAAGCCCAAGAATATGAGAACCATCATCATCCTGATCTGTAACGATTGCCAGATGTTTGTAAGGTAGTTTTGAAATAGATGCGGAATCATAAGTTTTTGTCGGATCTAAATTAAGA
>MDTC01201525.1_pt1 | contig 26551 bp, 44 predicted proteins | sample 811181 | NCBI WGS metagenome assembly MDTC01 (sample SAMN05326644, study PRJNA326480) | marine metagenome | isolation source: seawater | place: Pacific Ocean: North | collected 2011
GAGGAATGAGGGCCACTTCGGTTCTCGCCGGTGTTGTCGTCGGCATTGTCTTCCTCGTTTGGAAAATCACCACATCAGGAGACTTTTCTGAATCTCTTGGACTCGGCCTACTGACTGGTGTTGGGGTTGAATGGCTTGTTGCATTTTACACACAGAAGGATCTTGAGATTTCAAAAAATGACTTGTACGAAAGAAGTTTGGCGATTTCGGAAAAATTGAGGGAAATGAAATGATTGGACATTACGCGATAGACCTTAGCAAGCTCGGCCTTTCGGTTCCTGCAGAGATGTTTGTGGCAGATCTCAAAGAAAAAATCGCAGCAACGCCATCCTACGCACCGATAGTTCATCTTTTACCAATGAAGGCGTTGTGGGCTTGCCATGGGCCTTTTGAAACCAAGGAGGAGGCAATGCTGATGGCTGCCTCCGAATTGGACGAAAACGGCATGGACTACTTCAACAATCGTTGGTGTTTCATTGATTTGCCTGTTGAGGGGACGGTTTTTGAAAAGGTTCTGATTCCGAAGAAATTTTTCGTTTGCACGGACGGTGAGTGTGATTCCAAACAACGATTCAGGGGATTCTGTTCAAAATGCAAATCGAAAGGAAAAGAAATGGTTCCCACGTTTGAATTACGGGACTGGAACAACACCGTGGGGGTCATTTGATGTTGTCCACTCTTGAAAACAAGTCGAAGAAAACTTTTGGTCGAGCTGGTTTGCTTGGCCTGGGCGCTGGGCTTTATTTGGCTTTGAGCGAAATCGTCATTCTGTCAAGTGTTGTTGTGTTCGTTTACTTGGGTGATGCGTTCTTGACTTGGAGAGAAAACAAAGAGGTGTAAACATGGCTGATGAAATCACAAACGACCAACGAGAAAAGATTCAGGAAAAACTGCAATGGGAGTCTGCACTTCAAAGAGCGACCCAAGAAATCAACGATCATTGGGAAGCGAGAACAGCGAAAATGAAATCTCTTTTTGACCTCGAAATGCAAAATTTGTTGACAGGCGGGAGAACATTCTCAAAGCCGAAATTCATTGACAGAATCCGAGGGCGTTATCGGGATCACTACATCTTGTTCAACAACAAGGTTCCGATGGTGTGTGAGAGCTGCGGCCACCAAACACAAAGAGGCGTTGATTTCGGCATCGAGGCGATTTGCCTGTCGGCCGAGCAAGCCCTGGCTGCGGCTGATGAATACTGGAAGGAAAGGAAGGAGTACAACGGGTACAGTTTCAACAGCTTGTCAATCATTCACTTTCAAGTAGATCGTTTCGGTTCAAGGCATGGTATGATCGTGAGGGACATCACCATTCAGCAGAAAGACTGGAATGCGGACAAAAAGAAAACTGTGAAAGCAGAACTTGACAAAATCACCGCAGATGAACTCGTCCTTGACTCATTGATGTCAATGCGTCCGAAGAAGCGAAGGTAGGATTTAAGGCGACAAAGGACATGGGACAACTCATGCCCAAGACCAAAAGACTCCGAACAAAAATAATCAAAATTTTGATGGAATACGACAGTCTTGCAACGAGTGAGATTTTCAATCATTTGAATAATTCAAGCGGCCCATTTGGTCTTCGACATGGGTGCATAATGGGCACACTCAACAATGTCCTCGGGAAGGAGCCAGTCTTTTTGAAAATGGTTGATTCCGAATCGGAAAACGCTCCAAGAATCGCAGGTGCGGACGATTGCCTACGTGCAAACTCCCTGTGGTCGCTGAACCGTAGTCTGCTTGCAGAGGCACCGGGTCTTGCAGATCCGACTGTAAATTCCTTTCTACGACATCGAGTAAAGTGAACCCAAAAGGGCCAAAACGCCAGCCCCAGTTAACAACTTTTTTGATTCGGCTTTGCTGTCGGATCGAAGCCCCCCAACAGTCAACATACCGGACACAAGAACGGTTGCAGCCATTCTTGTTTTGTTGACTTTGGTTTTTCCAAGGTTTCCGTAGGTCGAACCCAAGCCTTTGATTGAGCTTCCGATTGTGGGTTCGGGAGCTGGTGGGTGCGAAACAAAATCAAAGTTGACCGGTCCGCTGCCAACCATGTGTGTGTTGATGCCGTCCATTGATTTCACCTCATGCGTAAATGATGTAGTAGCCACCGTACAACTTGCTGGAGGACTTCAAGCTCAATGCTTCAATCATCAATCCCATTCCCGTGAGCGTGTGGACATCTGACATAGGAAGTCTTGCCCCTTCTTCGATAACAGTAAAGGTGATGAAATCCCCCATGTTTTTGCGGATGTCTTCTTTGATTGACGCTCCTTTGTAAATTGAAACCTTTTGCCCACTCCCAGCACGGAGTCCGAGGAATTTCGCCAATTTCGCAGACAAAGCCTTGCGGTCGAGTTTGAGGGCGATCTTGCTGTTGTCAAGAACTTCCTGCAACTTATCCTCGCCCATCGCGTTGATGTTGCGTTTGTAGTCGTTTTTACGGACGTGATAAATCGTGATTCTCGAACCCATTCAGTTTCCCCCAAGGTAATTGCCATTCATTTTGCCGTTGAACATGCGGGTCGGCTTGCGGCCGATTCTTGTATTGCCAATTAGGTCAAGGTTGAACTTGACGGGCAGGAGGCTTCCAAATCCGGCTGCGGCGACGACAGCGAGAATGATTGAGTTTCTTGCTTGTTTCTCGTTCAAGTCTTTCTGTTCTTTGGTTGTATTGGGCCCGGTCTTGGACTTTTGTAGCTCATTCAGAGATGCATAAACCAGTGCAACCGAACCAAGTCCGGTGACCGTGGCGATGGCGTTTTCGATTGAAGGTCCAGCAAAAGAAGCGGGAATGCCGTGCTGCCACCGTTCAACGATGATTCTGTCTCCCGTGTTCGGATCGGTCTGTTCTCTGTACAGGGTCAAGCCCAATTTGCGACTTGTTCTTTTCGCATCGTTCACCAAAGCTTTCGCATCGTTCTTCCTCACGTCATCACCTACTACAGTTTGCTGTACACGCCGAAAGCGGCTGCAATGAAAATCATGAAGCCGAGCACCGCCAGCATCAGGTTGTCAGGGGATAGGGTGTCGCCTGAAACCGCAATCAAAAAGAAACCAACGATGACGCACGCAATCATTTGGATAACGATTACGTGCTTCATCAAAGATTGTCGAGGGTTAAACCACTCGTTCATCAAATTGTAAACGGACAGGTTTTCAGCGCCGGATTCTTGATCGCCGGCAATCCTGCTCATAATGGTTGAGATGTCTTCCATTTCTTCCGCCATTCAAATCACCGTCCTGGGGGTGGCGGTGGTCCGCCTTGCTGCACTGGTGGGATTGGTGCTCCGCCGGCCCGTAGGGCGAAGTTAACGAGTTTGGTCAAGCCTCCTCCGTTTTGGTTGGTGCCGCCGGTTGCCTCATCAATGATTGACGTGAGGCCGGATGATTGTGCTTTGATGGATGCTGCCTGCTTGTGGGTGCTGATGATTTGTTCACTACCTGCGATCAGCGTGTTTCGAAGGGTGTCGCTGATGTTGGCCATCTCAGTTTGCACTTCTGCCTGAGTCGTGGTGGCCAGCGCCTTGCCACGTTCGGTTGTTTGCTCGACAGCAGGTGCGATGAACATGTTGCCACCCTCGTCTTGCACAATCGCTAAACGGAAATCCTTGAAGAACGAGGTCATTTTGAAATCAAACAAAACCGAAAACAGTTGCGCCATAATCGGCAGTCCTTGTTCCGAGGCCAAGAATGTAGCCATCGGGGTCTGCGCCTTGAGCAAATCAGAAATGATGTCAACCTCCGTAGGGTTTCCGTTCCAATAGCCCAACTGCTGGTACATCATCGAAGCTGATTGATACATTGACTCAGGGTTTTGGTAAGCTTGGGTGGGCGCTGCAGCGAAGCCCGTTTGTGGTGGGACATACGGGTTGCCTGCAGGAGGCAAAAAACCACCCTGACTTGGTTGTCCAGGAGAGTTGTTTTGGGTGTTCAAAAAGCTCGTCATGCGTTCCGCCCCTGTCCTTCCGAAGGAGTTCCATCAAAAGAGGGTTGCGATTGCTCCTCAAGATACCGCATGTGTCTCAAATCAAGTTGAATTGTGCAGATGTCAACCTCTCCAGTTTGAAAATTCTTGAATTCAGAAATCTCAACTCCCTTCCCTTGATGCTCCAAGCACAACTGGTAAAACGGCTCCATGGCCTCAACGAGCTTGGGTTTAGGCATTTTTTTGGCTTGTGTGTTGATTGGAACCATCTTGATTTTTCTTCTTTTCCATAGCCACACAGAATGCTGCGATTGGTTGTCTTGCTGTTGTTGCATTTTCCATTGCGAAAAGAGCCAATAGATCATCAACAAATCCGGCGAATAGCCAGACTTCATCGGCCAGCCTGTGTCCACGCTGGAAAGAGCGTAGAATGGCTCAATTTTACCTGTGAGCGGGTCCTTGAAAAATTGGTTCGCAAGGGTTCTTCCATCATCAACGGGGGTGAAGGTATCGGGGTCAATCAATGGCACGTCGTAGGCTTGAGGGCCCAATGAAGCCAGCATGATTCCAGAAACGCAGCATTGACCACGTGTGTTGAATTTGATAAATCCAAACCGACGTGCCGGCTTCAATGCCTTTCGAGCTTTCTTGATGTTCTTCTTTCTTCGTTTGTATGGATCGGGGTCATTATCCCAATCAATTTTTGATTGGGCATAATACTGGGTGTGTTGGTCCATGCTCTTGCGAGGGGATTTGTCCGAATAAAGCAACCGATTTGTTTAATTTTCAAATTTTAGCTTGCATGATGTCCCAAATGGTTTCCTCGCACGACCAATTTCTCAGCGCAGAAATGGGTCGTTTGAGGGTCGGTATTTGGTATGCCTGCAGACGTGCCAAATCTTGAACAAAAGGTTGGAAGATTGGATGCTCATTCATTCTTGCAGTTTTCCAGTGCTTTTCCCACATGTCGTCAAGCCACAAGTCAGCCTTGTTCGCAACCAAGCCGACAACAAGCGGCTTGTACTTCTTCGCTTTCTTTTGTAGGCTTTTTTCCGGAAATGCAAAATCACCGGTCAGCAACGTGTCAACGAACCGTTTGAACGCAACTTGTTGTGTTTGATCATTTTGGTCAATCAAGTGGCGGTGGTCGATGACCCAAATGATGCACTCGACATCACGGCTTACCATATCCTCAAGCCACAAATCGAAATACTTCATTTGGCCCCCCAGGTCGGTAGAAATCAAAGTTTTTGATTGCATCTTCAAAGTCTGTGTGTTTTTCATCGCAACACGTTTGCGTGTTGCAGGGGGTGGCATGTACCGTCCTGTGTCCGGATTGAACGGGTGTTCTGTGGAGGTGTCTTGACCCGTTCCAAAATCCTCAAGTTCTCCACTTGTTGACAGTTGACGAGAAAGTGTTGTCTTGCCTGTTCCCCAAATGCCGTAGATGCCAAACCGATGTGTCCTCCACGTGTCCCACAGGTGCTTGAGGTAGAGGAAGCCCCCGTAAGCAACAACGATGGGCAGTTCGACCATGGCGATCCATCACTCAGAAATCATCCCAATCGTCGTAGCCGCTAAAATCATCGTCATTGTCATCGTCATCATCATCCTCTTCCTCAACAGGCTCCAGCGATTGAGTCGTGAGCGCTGCACTTTCACCTGGAGCAACAAGCCCCTGTTTCGCAAGCTCAGCGCGAATCATTTCTTGTAGATTGGTGCTTGGGTTTGAAGCTGGGGCGACCTCTTCACCTTCGTCTGCGTCATCATCAAAGGATTCTACGGGCTTCTGTTTCACTTTTGCTTCAAGGCGAGGCGCAGGGGAGACATTGCTTCCGTCCTCGCTGTGTAGGTTTTGAATGCCCAAGAAATCACTTACTCTCCATCGAGTTGTAGGGTCGCCAGCGCCTTCGTCAAAGTGAAGGTAGCTCGCACCATGGCTTGATGCAATAAGGGAAATCAAGGCTATCCAGTTTTGATAATCTACCTCCGTCCTTTTACCCGACAAAGAGATGGCGATTGCCCAATTGTGAATCCAACTCACTTCATCACACCACTCACGATCAACTTTGACCGTTTCTCTCATATCCTCGAGCATAATTCGGATGGTTTTCTTTTGGAAAACCCAAATGTAGTTGCCTGGGTCGTCTTTTTCTTGTAGTCCCGATGCTTTCGCTATGGCAGCGACTGGACTCTTGTTTGGCTTTGTTGGTAGGCCGATGTGAACGGTGATTCCCATGGAGCGTTCTAACCGTTTCGTCCATTTGAACTAAGCGGAGAATTACAAGTTGAACAACCACTTGAACGCATTGAAGTCGAACATGTATTCAACAATGCTCAGGCCAGTCGCAGAAACGAGCCCCGACAGGACTGACCAGCCAATGACTTGAACCTTGAACCAACGGGCATCCCACTTGTTTTTTTCGTGGAACGCCAAGGCCATTGTCTCAAAAGCTGACTCGACATCAGTTGGAAAAAGAGAGGGCATTCAATCACCGCATGTTTTCTAAGGAAATCAACGGGGGCACGCCACCGGCATCGTCAGAATCCAACGCCTCCTTTTGTTGTTCCATGGCCTTTTCGAATTGGCGCTTACGCCCTTCCATTTCCAAGCTCATTTGGAATCTCTGCAACTCTGCATTCATCTTCTTCATGTTCCTTCGAGATTGAGTGACAAGACTTTGAATGTAGGTTTGATCTTCCATACGCTCCTGGAAGAACACCTTGTAGAGCATGAAAGAAATCATTTGGACGAACGTGGCTGCCATCATGTAAAGGCCTCCGACTTTGAACCAATTGTCTTCAGAGGGGAACCACAGCTCTTGTTGATGGATTGCTACGGCCGAACCAATCAAAAACGAGTTGACAAAAAGCAACACGAAAATCCTCAAAGTGTGGTTATCGTCGTCTTGGGCCATGAATGTCCCACTCCGTTTGTCCGTTTAATCCCTACGACCTTGTGCCGACGATGTATTTGCTGGACAGGTAAACACCCGTCAAAGAGGCAAAGTAGGGCACAATTGATTGTACAATGCCCTCGGAGCCGCCCAACAACGCTGCTGCAGAAACAGGTAGGGCAGTAGCGACGCCGTACTTGATTTCATCCCTTGATTTGATGGTCGAATTCCTTTTTTTACCCACGTAACCCGAGAGTGTTCCAAAAGAGCCTCCGGCGACTATCGGCGCTGTTGCCAGCGGAAAATTACCCCATGCAATCGGAGTGCTGAAAATGGACTTGTTAAGGGATTGAATTTGAAGAAGAGTTGGGGCCATCCCAGCAGCGACGGCGAGAACTCCGCCCAAAGACGCCTTTTTCCACGGAATCCTCCCTCCACCGTCTTTTACTCGGAGTCTGTAGATTCCGTTTACCCCGAAAGCGAGAGAGCCTGCAAGCGCTCCGTTTTTGATAAGATCGCCAGTTCCCTTCTCAAAGGTGATTCCAAGGGGTTTGGCGCCTTTGATGTTGATTTGCTGGCCGGGCGACTGATTCAGCAAGGAAGGCACGTAGGAAGTTGTTTTGTTGACTCTCTTCATTCTTGAGCGTCGAGTCTCGCCAACCGCTCGGTTTCCAAGCAGGTGGTAATTTGACTGATTTACTGTGCTTTGTGGCATGTTCATTTTTTTCCCTCACTCTTCTTCTTGGACAATGACATCCCTGGTTTCCTCGCTAACCTCGCCTTCTGCGAGTTCACTCATTTGGTCTATTTCCTGCAGGTCAAATGCTTGCAATTCTCCAGGGTCTTCGAGAACCAATGCAAGATCTTGGTCCTTCACCTCTTTGACGCCGAGCTGGTCTGCTCTTTTGCGGCCTTTGTACGCTTTTGGAAAAGCAGAAACCGAACTCACGACTCTGTACGCAACGCTGATTCCAGCAAAGACGCTCCTCCTTTCAATTCGAACGATTTTGTCCAATGGCCAATCTGAGCTGACGCCGGCGGGTCTTGGAACGCAGGCCCCGAGCAGCGCCGGATCGTCCATGGGAATGGGCGGAAGCGCCGAAAGACGGATGTTGCCGTCTGCGTCGGTGATGTTGTAGGGGGCTAATTCAAGTTTGGCTTGTTCGTCGGTAAGGACCTCGTGCCACGGCACAAGAGCATGGTTGATACTCCCGGCCATGGCTATCGCAGGTCCTTCCTTCGCTTGAACTTACCGCAAGGCGGGCGTACCAGGATTCGAACCCAGGTTTCCGGCTTAGAAGGCCAGAGTGATATCCAGCTACACTATACGCCCACGCTTGGATTCAGGACTTATCGGTGGAGGTCAGTACTGCAAGAATCTCAAGCAGCTCTGCGTAAACAAACTTGGCATTCGCCTCTGAGGATGCTTTCTTGAGCACAACTTCGTTTCCATCTGAATTCTTTCCGCTGACGACAATCTCAATCTGTGGGTCTCGCATGAAACTCTCAGCGGATTTGTCCCTTTAAGTGAAGCGGTGAGGAGGCGGTCTTCTTCTCCACGCGTTCTCTCCACATTGTTTGCACGGAAGTCCGGGCCTTGATGTCGTGCTTAGCGGATGCTTAGCGCCACAGCCCCTGCACCAATACTCTTTCCGAATGGGGCTGCCCATAGTTTCACCGACGCCACTTTCTTTTTCGTTTCTTGTGTTCTGCTTCCCTACGAAGAGGGTTTGTTGATTCGTCGGCTTCTGACATCGCCTCTCGATTTGTCCACTCGTAAAATCGAGTCATGATTTCTGTGCGCTCCAAAGGCCTCACCCCGTAGCCGAGGAGATCCCAGCCTTTGTCAAGGCAATAAAATTGCAGTGGTCGGAAAAAAGCCTCGACAGCAATGCAAAATCGAGCCTTCTGCAAAAGGTCCTCATTCTGCTCCTCGCCTTCGTCAAGGCGTTTTTGGATTTGTTTCGTTATTTCATGCCGGTCAAGTTCTTGCGGATGTTTGAACACGACTTTGGGTTTCCCTGTGATTGCATCTGTCCCCTCGAAAAACTGACCGGTGCCGCAGCTCGGGCACGCCAGCAGGCGCGTGTGGGAGACCCCCTTGTTGTCTCCGGTGGGCAAAGTGATGAAAGTCTCCGTAAGCTCAAGGCTGCCACAAACGATGCAAGGCGGGTGTTTTTCTTTGTTGGCGACTTCACGGCTGTCGATTTCTCCACATTCGATTTTCCTCGGCCAATCGTCGTGTTTCACGATTGCTTCGCAAATCGGACAATGAGATGCCCAATCGTCAAAATCCATTTTCATGTCATTTTTCATTTGCTTGTCCTCCTTTGACTACCTTCAACTGATCGTTGAGAAGAATCAACTTATCGTTTTTCCAAACCCTTTCTCCGTAAAGGATTGTTGCTGGCTCATCATTTTTGTCCCGCTCCGTACCCTCTCCGTGATATTTCACGCCCACATGCAATGTGTCCAAATGGTGTCTCCGGTCCTTGTTGCAAACAACCTTGAGTTCAGGAAACCAACCGATGCTCAAACCTGCACGAAATAAACGCCTTCCGAAATCACAGTCTTCCCAACCGTATGCGCCGTCAAAAGACTCGTCAAATCCGCCAACAACTTCCCATGCTTTTTTTGTAAAAATCATGTGCATGCCGTAAAACCTGTCAGCAATCCACCTGCCACCGTCTTGTCTTGGATCGGTTGGGCGGGTGTCAAAGCGCTCATGCCCGCCAATGCGTTCAATGTAGGAACCAGCAAATGCATCAAATCCAAGTTCCATTCTTGCCACATGTTGAGCAATCATGGCAGAATCAAACGTGGTAAGGTCATCAAGGCAAACAATGATTTCTCCGGACGCATTTTTTATTCCCAAGTTCCTTGCGGAGGCTGGGCAAGGTCCGATTATGGAATTGTCCTCAAGATGCACAAACTCAATACCTGCCTCTCTGCACGCCATCGCCCAGGTCTCCTCTCTTTGCTTCTTAAGCCTGTCAACCAAAATCAGTTCCAAATTTTGGTAGGTGCTCCTTTGGATTGATTGTGCCAATTCCAAAAACCCGGGGTCTGCCCTTGCCGTTATGACGACCACACTCACTTTTTTCGAAAAGGTCACTCTTCCTCACCGTCCTTCAACAGCATGTGAGGCTGGACAACATTTCTTGCTCTTGGGCTAAGGACGGGGTTCTTGGTTCGATAGTGGTGAAGTTTGGACAACTTGGAGTAGCACTCGATGTGCTTGCTGGCAACCCTATCCCAAGAGTACCGTTCAGCAAGCTCTTTGACGTGGTCACACATTTTTCCGTACGATTTTTTGTCAAAGTTGAACTGATTGATGGCCTCTCTCAAACAAAGTGCCATGTCCTCTACAGAACCCATTCCGCATTTCCAGCCGTGGATTCCTCCAATTAGATCGCGTAGGCGGCCCTCATCAGTTGCGATGACTGGTTTACCTGCAGAAAGCACTCTCATGGCTGCACCGGAAGTGGAATTGATTTGAAACGGATGGTTGGCCGACGTGTATGGGAAAACGACAAAATCGCAAGTGGTCGCCCAAAAATCAATTCCCTCCTCGGGTAAAACATCATCTGACAACACGATACCGTCCACTCCTTGTGCCTCCGCCTGACAGCGCTGAAAATATTCCTTGTTTGATTTTGTTGCGTAGATTACCAACTCAAAGTGGGTTGTAGTCAAAGGCTCTCCAGTGCTGTCTTTCAACTCGCCTTGTTTCAGCATCTTTGCGGCACGGACCAACTCAAAAACGCCCTTCGACGGGCTGCAGAAGCCGAAATTAAACAGAAGCGGAATACCCGAGGGAACGCCCGTTTGTTGCCTATCGGATGTCGTTTGAATGAACTCTACGCCGTGCGGGATATGTTGGACAGCATTTGGTAAAGAACCGTTCATTTTTTGAGCTAAGGGTTGGTTGTGCAGAATCGAAAGGTCTGACTGCTTGGCAGTTTCGACAATTTCATTTTTGGCGAAATCTGGCGTGTGTAGAGTAGTGACAATTTTTGCATCAACGCCGTAAATTTCGGTCAAAAGTGATTGTTGCATTTTGAACAACGATGTTTCGTGTTGTATATGAACAACATCGGGTTGCAAAGCGTCCAAAACGCCGAGTATAGCGCCACCTGATGGGTAATTCCGATCCCAGCAATAAATCACGTTGAGGTTGCCGTCTTGATGATTCGGTTTCTGTCCCTCGGCTAAGATGGTGATTTTGTGGGTTTTGGATAGCCGGGTTGCGAGCATTTTCGTGTAGGTTGCGATACCGCAGTCGATTCCGTATGTTGAGATAATGCAAATGTGGTTGAGCTCTGTCGGCGGCGAGTGTTTGACCGGTGGATAGTACTCCCTAAACGCATAAGAGATTGCCGAATTTAGGGACACAAAAGCGTTGTTGGGTGAAAACAATTCAATGGCTTTCGTTTGGGTTTCCTGGTTGAGCTGATAATTTTTGGTTGACCATTGGCTGTAGATGAAATTGAGCCGGTGATTTAATTCAAAATCCTGTGTGGGGCTGACAAACTCGGGGTTCACATTCACCTCTCTCGCTGGACCCGCATCAAACGAAACGACTGGGGTGCCAACGCATTGGGCCTCCGCCTGGAAAACGCCGAAACCCTCTCTGTTCGATGGATGAAACAAACAGTCCAATGTTTTCAGTTTTTCAAGCATTTGTCGATCGTTCCAACCTTCCTCGGTTGTTGACACGTACACGTTTGAAAATTGTTGGAGAAGATGCAGAGTTTTGTTGTCCATGTCGGTGTGGTTTGAGTGATGAATCCATAGAGCAACATCGGTCTTGTCCTCACAAAAAGACGGCCACACATCCAGCAAGACCTCCGGACTTTTCCTGGCAGAAAAATCACCGAAGAATCCCACGACGAACATTCTTGTTGAGGGGAAAGGCCAATCCTTCGTAGAGCGCAAAGCTGCGCTCGACTTCGTTGGGAGAATCGTCGAGTCAACCGCATGAGGCACAACAAAGGGACAGTCGAACCCGTTTGCCGAAATAACCGACTTTCCAAATTCAGAAATCGCAATTGGAATCGAAGTACTGAGCGAATGCAATTCGTTTTGGGTTAAATCGGCGCTTTCCACGACTGACAAAAGCAAGGAGGGGTATTGTTCAAGAATTCCCCGATTGTACAGGTTTCCAAGTCCTATTACGATCCATTTGTCAATCGGTTTGGAGTTCAAAAAATTGGTGATGCACTTGTCAATGTGTTTTGTCGTCAACACTCCAGGGTGCTCTGCAACACCATAAACGGTCACACCATTGTAGTGGAACGATGGACCGTCATATCCGTAATCGCAAATGTGTGCCATGTGGAACTTGCCCTCGAGGTGCTTTTGGAGCAGGGCCAGTTGTTTCCCATAGCCGCTTGGGAACATCGGGGGGTTCCCGATGAATACGATTCCGTCCATGAAATGAGCGAAGTCCTTTGTCCATTTCAAGCAAACGCCATATCAAACGATTCTTTTTCCCTTTGTTTGGCTGATTGCCTCACGATTTCGATCATGATAAAGGCAATGTCGGTTGCGTTCATTCCCTCCGAAGAGAGCTGTTCCACGATGTCGTTCGAGATGTTGACCATTTTCTTAAGGACTTGAGGATTACTTTTCTCCATGCGTACGTGGTGGTGAGCGAAATCTTCAACGATTTCGTCATTCATTTCCTCTCTTTCGATTTTCCCCATTGTTTCCTTGCAGGTCGTGTATGGCACTTAACCCTTTATGAGACATGTCAAAGATGTTGCACATGTGAAGGATTAAATGGACAAGTCGGTTGCTATCGTTTGCGGGGAAATTTCATGGCTTCAAAGAAGACAAGAACAATCGCTGTTGACGAAGCTACCCTTGAGCGGATTGCGAGGCATGGTAGATTCAAAGACTCGTATTGCAAAATCATCAACCGTCTTTTGGACGCAGTTGAGGCAATCGAGACTCAGGAGGATCAAGAATGACCAAGAAAGCGAAATTTTTGGCGGCCATTGAAAACATCTTCATCGAACAAAAAACCCTTGTCCTCCCGTTTGAAGCGATTCAGTCAAGACTCGGTTGCGCTCGGTGTATTTTGACAGGAACACTTTCATCGAACAAGAAAATTTTTCAAAAAGTCTCAAAAAATGTGTGGCGTTACATCAAGGATGAACACGCACCACTTGATGCGATTTGTAGCGAGGTTGGTTTGGAGCCCAACGATATGGAGCAGTTTATGGCCGAGGGCGGCATGTTGCAGTACTCGTACGTGAGAATCAAACAGGAAAACGGCAAATATTCAAAGCGCCAGTTCTACTACATGATTCACGTCCTTCGCAAGAATCACCAGGTAGCTCTTGAGCCTGATTACCTCCTATTGGCGACGAATCCTCCGCAAGTCTTGAACGATTGAAGCTGGAATCACGTTTGAACGCTCTTTTGGTGGGTTCCGCTTGAGGCGTGGCTGAATGACTTTTGCCGCACGATAAATTCGTCTTCGAGATATACCAGTCGCTCTTTGGATTGCAGCTCCGCTGTATTTGTTGCCCATGCCCTTGAGCTTCCCTGCGAGGTATAAGGCTGCAGCGGCGTGAGCATCCGGAAAGAGTTGCAGGTCAAGTTGGGCGTACGGCTTAGCGAACTCCACAGCTTGGGCGTCAGCACCCATTTGGGAGGCGATGATTTCAAGCCGTTCCATGGCTGTGAATTGTTTTGTTTTTTCAATGACGCCATTTTTCTTTGCGTCGGTGATGAGTCTCTTCGCTACCTTCGGAATGGGCGATTCAGGGTGAAGATCGCAAATTTTCTTCATTCCAACAGGTTTTCCGGCATTCAACGAGGCCAAACGGAGTGAGGCCGCTGCCACAGTTTTGAACCCTCTGCCGCCGGACGAACCCCCGAACTTGTGAAGGGCATCAAAAATGCGGTTTGCTTCGTACTCCATTTTGATGTCGAAATTGAGGGCACGTGCCATTTCATCCATTTGAGCTCGTGCTTCATCTCTTCTACGGGCTGCTCCCGATTTAGCAAGGGTCATGTTTAGGATCGCATTTTTGTTTTCGTCATATTCCGGAGACTTGGTTTCGAGGATGTCGAAAGGCACGCTTAGGCCACAAAGTTTGCACGTAATTTCCCACACTTTCCATTGGTTCGCCAGGTCATTCGATAGGCTTCCTCGGCCATCGTAGTACCCGTCCAAAGACTCTCCAGCCTTTGCGCGACGGATGACACATTCCACAGGTTGCTCAAAATAAACAGGATCACACTCGGCGTTTCGGAAAGCCGCCGCATCCAAACTTGCGTACTCAGAAATTTCGCCCATGCCACTCGCATGGTGTTCAACTTTATGAAATCCGACGGCAAATTACACGATAAAACAATACATGTGTGCAAATGCGGTATTACGGGTTCTACGATCTGTACGAATTGTCCCATGTGCTGTTGTTTGCCGTCGAAAGGGGTTTTGTTTTAAGCTCCGGCGGCAAAATACAACGATAACAGAATATATGCGACCAAATACGGTTAGCAACAATCAGCTCCTGGCGGCGCCGCCGTCGATGGGCAACTGGCGATCGTGGCTGCAGGCTCAGTTGATAAGGGCCAACGGCAAAATGCAACGATAACACGTTATGTACGTGTAAATCATGCTGTTTTGAGTCAAACCATCCATCATTTTGGATGCAGTAGCTCGAAATGTGCTGATTTCGGCGTTGGTTCTTAAGGGCCTACGGCAAAACAGCACGATACAACAATACACACGACCAAGTGTGGATTTGACATCAGGACTGGGCTTAAGAGTCCAGTAGCAGATAATATTGAAAGTCGGTGAGTCCAAGGACTCTCACAGGCCACCAGCGGAAACCCGTGGCAGGGAATGATCGCTGGAACCACGGCCTACCGACTGTACACCTTTGAGGAATTGGGTGCTTCCATTGTGCCACCTCAAAGAAGCGAGCAATCGAGTATTGGATGGAGCTGCTGGCTCCAGGCAAGCGTCGGTGGAGCGGATAAATCAACCGCAGAAGCCCTCGAACCCGAAAGGGCGGAAGATTGCTGAGGTTCCCTCATGGAGCAGGGGGACTCGAAATAAACCAAGATGAATCAGGTTTTGTGGCGTTATTAGGACGGAAAAATGCAGAAATGGGTTTTGTCAACACTCGGTCAATTCCGAGGGAGATTACCGTCGTCAGACATTTGTGAGGTCCGTAGCACAGCAATGTGCCTCGGACAACAGAAACGCGGCTACTCTGATCTAAACCCCTATGGGGCACGATCAAGCTCACATACGGTTGCTTTGCAACTGAGGAAGGATTGCGTAAGCGGCACATCACCTATAATGGTTCATTGATTTTACAAAAATACGATTTTACATGGACGAAAAATCCAACGGAGGCACGGCTCCAAAAACGACCGTGGCACGAAAGGTGAAACCAATCAAGTTGGAAGTCACGAATCAAGATGGCAACAAGAAGTTGTACCGTCTTCACTACCATGAGGACGCCAGACTACCTTGTGTGCAAGCAAGAAACAATGGGGCACTCGGTTTCATTGGGGGCGACGAGAGTAAGCCGATTATGCATCGCACTCTCGTACACGTGCCCGAAGCGACACAACTTGCGACCGTCAACGTGGACGGGTCTGATGAAGATGTTCGAGTCTTCGTCTTTCAATGCAAGCATTGTGCATACCACCGAGGATATCCTAACGGTTTCCGGGGTTCGCTGCACTTCATTCCTTCAACAGACCTTGAAACAGAGGTTCTGTTGAGGAACGACGGCAAATTTTGATTTCATCCGGTGCTACGATGAATGAACCAGGTCACTGACCTGTACAACGTGAAACATACGGCTAAGGCCGTTTGAAGAACTTTTTTTGATTACGCAAGAAGGGGCAACAGGGTTGCCGAGCTGCGCCCTGCCCCTTCTTTGATTTTACATGGACGAAGTACAAACTTTGGACGAAACAAATGAAAGAAAGCATAGCAAGATGGACATACCTCAGTTCAAAGAACCCGGCAAACCTGGCGGGTGGCTACTTGAGGGCGAGTCCATTGAAGATGGAATGCTTGCGATCGAAAACCGTAAAAAAAGGGCTCAAGAGGAAAAGAACCGTCTTGCTGAAATGTACCGAAAGACTGGAGCCATCCTTGACGAGGGCTTCCTCGAGGGCTTCCTTCGGGACCTGAAACCAGATATCCCAACCGTTTGGGAACACTTGACGGTTATTGACTGTGCAAATTGTGGCTCAAACGTGATTGAATTTTGGAGAGGTTCGAGCGGAGAAATCTCGATTCATCAACAAGTTCAATGTTGTTCGGAAATGAAATTGGCGTTTGCTGAGGACATTCCGATTCAACCGATTTTCGAGCGATGAATTCCATCGTAGAGCTTTAAGATTTCACATAATTGGCGAGGCCTTAAGAGGCCGCCGTCGTATTATATTGAGGGAGGGTAAAGGAGCTGAAAAGCACCACCCCGACCCCTCAGCATGGGTCAGGCCTTAACGGGCCAACGACCCAAAAATATGCTGACCTGTGAAGCTCTGCATTGAGTGGAGGTTAGTAGATCAAAAAGCGACGGTGGGACGAACATGGAAGTCCCTTAAATGAATCCAGACCGGTAACCAATCCGGATAAAAGGATGCCAAGTCGAAGGCACACGTTGAAAATATCGAAAAAACCACGAAGGGGTCGAAATTAGAGGGCTCTGGAGTGGGGTGCTAAACTCTCCTGTGGACGAAAGGAAGCAGTTGAGGGGTCAATGAGGAATTGGGAACCAGGCGGCTTCTCGCACAGTCGAGCAAGCAAAAGCGCGGATGAAAAGGCAATGCCTGGACGCGGAAGATTCCGATGATTTGACATGATTTTACGTGGACATCGCGGCCAGCATTGAAGGAAGCCGTGCCCTGTCCACACCGATTTTACATAATTTACCAAATCGCAGAAGCGATTTGGATTTGAAGAAAGCACGGAAGCTTATCCGTTGTATCTTCGGCGTGTAGATGAAGCGATGACCGAACGCCTTACGGGGCAAATAGGATTCGATTGAAACTGCACGCAGCATCTACGGATTGATGAGCAAAATTCCAATACTCAGCGGGGGAGCCCGCAGGAATTTCATCATGACGGGATGTGGAGATCGCAAAGGAGACTTGGAACCGCAAGTCGGAGGAATACAGGTTGATTCCGAAGAAAGATGTCTTTGTTTTCTGATTTAACAGCGAGGGAAGGATTTCGCCACAATTTGTGGTTGCATCTGCAGGCACTCGAAGAGGGTGCTGAAAAGTGATTTCCTACGAAAGAACGACAACCCAAGACCTCCCAAGCAGCATGCACTTGGGGGGCAATGGGGGGTTGTTTGATTTTACATGAAACACGTTAAGACTGTTAAAGAACAGAATGTGAATGAAGGAAAAGCCTTGGCTGGGGCTGCAGCAGTGTCCTCGGACATGCTCACCATGGCGAAGGTAATGATTGAAGGAAAAGATGGAAAGTTGGTTGTTAACAAGGACAACTCGGGCATCAAATTTACCACGCCTGCAAAGTGGTGGGGAGCGGTCGAGTCGCAGCGCGATTCGGTGAACGACTTCCTCACGCAAGGCGGGCACATGGCTGAAAAGCCACCCGAGCCTGTTACCTGGCAAGCGAACATGTTGTGCCATATCTTCGAGATGTTGAATTTCGAAGACAAAGTGCAATTTTCGGCAAGCACCACCGTTGCGGCAGAAGAGGAAGGCGCTGGCTTGCGCTACACTCACACCGTAGCTTGGGATGTGTTGAAGAAATCTCGTGCCAATGTGACCTACAAACGAACAGATGTTCAGGACTTGCGAAGACAAGTGAACATCGCCATCGCAGCAAGACTCACGGCGGCCGATGCTGAAAGGCCGATGACCGTTGAACGGAAGCAACAGCGCTTGAATGACCTTCAAGTTGCACAGATGTTGCTTTTGCTTCAAGGCAAAGTGGAGGAACCGAAGCAAATTGACATACTCTTCGTGCAGCCGAGCGAATGGCAACGCAGCAAGAAGAACGACAGCAACAAGAGCGACTACGAGGTTATGGCAACGGGCCGTATCTCGGAAGAAGCCGATGAAACTGGCGAAGTCAAGATGTCAATGGATGCCACCCGCACCGTGCTCAAGACTGATGTTTTGGACGAAAAAGGAAAGAGGATTCGAAACCGCCGAGAGGCGGCGAAAGCCGTCGGACTTGACGGGAAGACTGATTGGAAAGAAATCCACGCAGCGGCCATTGAACAGGGCCGTGCGAAGGTTCACTACCCAACAGTAAAGGATATCCTCGGAGAAGGCGCTATCAGTTTGTTGGCGTCCCTGACTCGAGATCCAAGGCGAACGGTCGTTGACCCCGAGACTGGGGATGAGCACATTTCGCGGGCTGTCAACTGGAAGACATTGCTCGGGCCTGAAAATGGCTACTACTTCTCGCAGGACACCTCCGGCTTGGACCAACAAGGTATGGCCGATTTGGAACTTTTGCGGGAGAACGCCAAAGCTTTGGGGCTACGGACTGTGAACAAGGACAAGCTCTTGATCTACGAGGTCACGGGCAAACTCCCTGACTGCGAATTCAACGAGGACACCGTGCATGAGTGGATGGCCAACTGCCAAGGCATCGCCTGGCAGAACGGCGCAACTCAAAAGCACCCGCACTGGAAGAACTGGGAAAAGACAACACCGAACTCCGCCCTCGAATTTGGGTGGAACGGAATCGACATCACTTGGGACCGCATCGTTCTGCCGAACGACCCCAAGGATGAAGAAAATGTATTACAATACCCAATCTTCTCGGCAACAGAGCGCAAACTTACGGACGAGGAAAAGGCATCTCAGGAGGCTTACAGGGCTTCCAAGAAAGGCCGCACCAAGTCCAAGAGCGCCGAGTGAACTTGGAGACCAACGCACCACAACAATCGCGACTGCCTGCATCAGGACGTGGAGGTCCCTTGGGCCGCAGTCGCACCGACGACATTTTTTTTGGGGAGGGGCACCAACGGCGTGCCCTCCCCTTTTTGAGGATTATACATGGTTATCATGGCAAATGCAGTTGATGGAGAAGGTCGCATACGCGACACAACTTCACGAAAATACAACAATGCTGATGGACGACTTGCATCGGAGCAGGTCGATAAATGGGATGAACTCTTGAACAACTGGAACGAGGACGTGACAGTTGCCTACAAGGGTGGCTTCCCGGTAATGATTGACTACTATGGGGCTCACACTCAACGAAATTTGTGGGCGCTCAAACTCAACAGGAGCTGCTGAAATGTGCAAACATCCAGGATGCCTGGGTTGTTACGCTCGAAGAGCAATTGAAGCAAATCCAGAGCTTAAGCTTGGAAGGTTCAACCATTGGAAGATCACGAATCTGAAGATGAACCTGAACGAATGCTGTTTGCAATGTGGTTCCTGTACTGGCTGCGAATGCAGCAATGAAGATTGAGGAAACTCAAGATTTTACATGGACAACCTTACTGAAAAGGCAACGATGATGACTGACGTGAAAACGAACGCAAGGGAAGCTTTTATCCAACCGGATAACAACACTTGGATGTACAAGCACAACCCTTACAACGGCTGGCACCCGATATGGGGCAACGGTCCGGGTTCGGGCAGTCTCGGGATTCACACGGCAAAAAGGCACGACGATGTTTACGGGAAAGACGTGAACGGGATTGGGCTGGGGCCGTTTGAACCCTCCTACGGTGAGGAGCAAGATGCTGATGAAAACTTCGCTGGCGACCACGCTTTGTGGTACGCAGGATTCCGAATAGGATACGTGGAGTGGCAGGACAAAGAATACGAAGACGACATTTGGGTTGGGGAACACGACTATGTTACCCACGATGAAGTCCAAGAATACATGCGTGAGGAAGCATGGAAAGGTGAAGAAGAGCATGATTTCGATGGGTTAGTGGGCATTGACGACGTGTTTGAGGCACGCCGGCTGTCTTCTTCCACGCCGATTGATGTTTGGGAAGCAAGATACCTCGAACAAGGTCGCATCCACGAGATGGAACGCGACCTTGACGCCCGGTGGGGCGCAGGTATGAGCAAGTACTTCCACCTCAACGCTGAAATGGACGAATTCAAAATGTGGCGAAAGACGAACCGAAAGGAACAGAACCGACTGGCCCGAGAAGCGGGCATGGTAAGAAACCCCCGTTGGTTCAAGGGTTCGTTGCAAGAGCCATATCACATACCCGCTGGAGCCGTCTTTACTGCGGCTGACGTGCGAGTGTGCCTCCCTGCGAAAGGGCGGTGTGAATGCACAAAGCCCATCCTGCAAAAAGTCAAGAGGATGCCTTGGGGCGGTTATGACAAGAACCCCAGGGGATTTGGCGGATGGAAACACGTTGTTTGTGTGACCAACGAAGACATCAAGAAGGCCTGCTACAAACAGCCGTGGTGGGGGAAGAAGACGGTTTCCGTCATCGCACCCAAAATCACGCGTCAAAAGAAAATTGGCTGGCACGCTCCGAAACCGAAGACGCCCAAGGCCGAACCGAAAAAACCCGAACAGCGGGTTCAAACGCCGGTTCAACAAAGCCGAAAGCGCATCATCGGTTGGTAAACGGATTGATTAAGAAGCCCATTTTGGGCGTACAACGCTCCCCCGTCCGCCAAGGCGGGCGGTGGGGGCCTTTAGAAGATTATACATGAACAGCGAAAAGACTGTTACTTACGACACATCAGAAATGGACCGAAGGACTGTACTTTCGTACACCTTCGGCAATGGAGACAGAGCTTTGCTCGTCAAGCTTTCAGGAACGGAAGGAACCAGCGAATGGCAGGTACTTTTCCATACCCTTGAGAACTGCTCGGGCATGGTTGTTTTGCAAACGGCGTCCCTTACTTGCGCTGTGAACGCGTATGGGGAGTTGATGCAGGAAACAGCAAAGAGTGGGAAACATGGTGATGCGTTCGAGAGTTGGTATTTACCGCTCATGGATGCCTTGCTTGAAGATGCCTTTGAATTCACCCAGTTGGGTGCGTTCGGGACGACCACTCAAGTTCCATCTCTTTGATGCAGATTATACATGAAGATGATTCATACCGTTGAACTGATGTTGCAAAATGCCCTACGAGGGCAGTTGGAGAAGAAACGTGTTTGGGTGAAGCCCGGCATGCAGCCTTTCCAAATTCACATCAATGAAGAAACGATCATGGTCCTCGGCAGGATTCTTGCTCTTGACGACAAGGGAGCTTCTGCAGAAATGCTGAACTCTGTTTTGAGCGAGATTGAATATCAGGGGACCGTTTGCGAATTGATTTGGGCACGGCCTTGGGACAAATCCTATGGGAAAGTGAGGGTTATGACTCACTCCCGGGGGCTGTGCTTGACCATTTTCAGAAAAATATAGAGATTATACATGAAGATGATTCATACCTGATTCAAAAATACCGCTTGTCTCGAGATGTCGAGGCGAGCGGTTTTTTTTGTGATCCGTTTAAGTCGGGGTTGAACCTTGATAAGGACGGATTCGCTACGATTTGACATGAAGAGATTTGATGATGGAAGTTTTTTCAGAATTGATGAAGACAAGATTTCCTTCAAACTGGGGGATGATGAGATTCAGTTTTTGACGAGGATGCACGAAGCGGGAGAGGTAAGAGCTCGACACCGCGCGTACTTCCAACAAGCTGTCAACTTAATCATGGGTAGGGACACGGACGCAATCAGCGACAGACTGCGCGTTCTTGTTCACCAACTTGATGATGTTGAATCAGACGATCATCCTGACATACCGAATCCGACGAAAATTGGACAGCGGAGCCATGAGATTTACGAGGTGTTGTGGGCGACAGCCGACGGACTGACGGATGATGAAATCCAAAAGCGACTTGAGATGAAACAGGGTCTTGAACCTGAAACGCTCAAGAATTCGATTCGCTACCCGAGAGGGTTGCTGAACAAGGCTGGTGTGATTCACAAGTCCGGAGAACGCAGACCTACCTCACGGGGCTCAACCGCACAAGTGTGGATCGTGACTGACAAAACGATTCGGGTCGAAGACCTGCCAGGTGAAGTCTGATGAAAAAATGGATTGTGTTTTACACGGAAGAGGGCGAACGGAAATGCAACCTCCTTGGTTCAAAGGATGATGCAGCCATCGTTGCTCAATGGTACACGGTTGAAGGATATGAAGACGTGGAGGTGATTCAATGCGCCCCCATCAAGGACTTGAATGTGCTGAGGCACATGGCCATGGGTAAATCACCGTCGGTGGTTCGGATTGCCTTTGGTCGGAAATGAGATTGAACATGGCAGAATTACCGAAGGTAGTGAGAGAGGAACTTTTGGAAGCATTCAAACTTGGCTACACGGCCGATATGATGGTGGGAATCGCAATTTTGATGAAAGAAACTCCAGTAGGAGGCAACTTGAAGGAACATTACGAGAGACAGCAATGGGCGGATTCGATTCTTTCCGTTGCAGACGAAATCGCAGAATTGTTTGATTGCGAATGCATCACAACCGATATGAGCGGAAAGTGCGTGGACTGTTTGAGAACACCGGAAGAGAGATGATTTAACATGAACAAAGGCGAACTTATTGATTATTCAATGAAATGTTTTAGAAAAGGATTTTTGAAGGCAGATGTGGAAACGAGACTGAGATTGCAAAGGCAATTCAGCCTCGAATTTTTGATTGGTTTTGGCGAGGGTAAGGTCCTATCCTGTGGACTGCAACGGCCGCCGTTAACTGACGAGTTGAAGAAGATTGAATCTACCTTGAGCTTAGCTAAGCTACGCTTGGACAAAGGTGATTGACATGACTTACACGAAGGAAGACATCGGAAAAGAAATTGAAGAGTTGGTTGATGAAAGTGGAACGACGATGAATGCGAAAATCGTTCACGTCTTTTGTCAGGTGTGCGGTGAGGAATTCATCGGAACGCGCCGACAAGCTGGGGGGTTCCTTGGTGGCCACGAGTGCTACCACCAATGGGAATTCGCAATGATGCACGTCCAGGCGGACGCGTGATGATTTTACATGGCACACAACAAAAAAGTGAAACAAGAGTTGGTGAAATACCTTGGAAGGCACGGCGAAAAGAACACGCGGCAAATTCACAGGTATCTTCACAAGCGCTTGAGAAATTGCCCCTCTACGACTGAAATTGGCACTCTGCTAAGGAACAAAAAGTTCTACAAGGCCGGGTACACTAACGAAGTGAAAAATGGCAAAAGAGTTCGAGTGCAGATTTGGGGCCTGAAAAAAGATTGAACATGAACGAAGCAAAAATCAACAGATTGGTGCAGAAGATTCGAAAACAACGAGAAAAGATTTGCGACATGAGGCGTGAGGGAGAAGACTCAGAGTTGATACACGAAGAGTTGATGTTTCTCAAGGAATTGACGGACAAATCAAGGGAAAAGTCGGGCTTGGAGCCAGTCGATCACCAGTTTATGTCAACTTTGCTGACCCTGGAGGAAGCAAGCGAAAACATGGAGTGGAAAGCATACCTGGGGTCCACGGCCTTTCCTGCCTTCAAGGCAGAACGGAAAGAGGGCGACGGAGATTTTGAGGTCGTCCCCGACGAACAAAGGGCTCGTAAAAACATGGATGAGATGTTGAAATTGAAAAGGAAAGCTGAAAGTAGCAGAACTGACAAGATCACACAACACGCTCTCCGTGGTGACTACCTTTGAGCTACAAGAACAAGATTCCGTTGAACGTGCAAGTTGGAGACAAAGTGAAGACCAAGGATTTGTTGAAAAACAAATTGACCAACAAATCTGTCTTGATGGATGAGGTCAAGACTTGGCAAGTTGAGGAGGTTAAGACCTCTTTCATCACCGTCCCCAACGGTCGGAAAGCTCCTGTGAGCAAGCGTAAAACCATCGTTGTTTTAATCGCCAAACGAAACAAAAAATCCGTAAGGAGTAGAGTTTGGTGGCTTGATTGAGATTTTACATGAGCATTACAAAGAATGAACAGACGCCACGAAGCGTCGGCATACTTGCGTTAGGAGATACGATGATGTTTTTTGCAGCGGTTTGGTTCGGATTTTGGATTGGAACCAGCCTTCGTCATGGAGAATTCGATGATTGGTGGATCTACTGGTCACTCGGCAGCTATGTGTTTGGATACACGATGAACCATCTTGGAAACATCATGGAAAAGTTGGAAAACGCTGGATTTTGAGATTGAACATGCCAAGAAAAAAGCGGTCTATCCAAAGAGGATCTATGCTCCGAAACATCGTGACGGGGCGATTCTTCAAGATTGTAAAGGTTGAATGGAAGAATGTGGTAGGGGTGGAAAAGAAGATTTTCACGCTACAGCATCAGGAAACAGGTGAAGGTTTTACTCGAACTGCTGATTACGTGATGTACCAGTTTGAGCACGTTTTAGCATGATTGAACATGAACGACGACGACATGGAAACGGTTGTAGGAGAAAAGGAAATTGTGCTGGAGGACGGTGAAGTTATCACCGTTCCAGTAAACAAGTGGGGTTTGGTGCCAGAGAGCATTCACAATGCCGCCAAGAAAGAACTTCAGGATTTGCTTGCGGAATTGAGGAAGCTTGAACAGGCGCAGGGCATACTGAGGGCGAGGGCAAAGCTTCTGAAAAAGAAACTCAAGAAAGATTGAACATGTGGCGAAAGCGAAAGCACGTTTCGATGATTGTTGAAGATGAACCGGTTGCAGAACCGGTTGAAACGGCTGTGGTGGAAACCGATGTTGGAGAGTTGATTGAAGAAATGGCCGAACAAACAAAAAAGGTAGAGGCCAAACAAAACGAACTGAACAAAGCGACGAGCAAAGTCGTGAAAGAACAGGTCAAAAAGACGATGATTGCAGCGGCCAAAAAACAAACTCGAGTGATCAAGACGAGACTTGAGCGGACGGCGGCCATGCACGTCAACGACCGGTTGGACACGATGGAATCTTTGTTGCGAGCGGTCTTTATCGGAACGCTTTACACGGTTTACATCAATTCGGGACCAGGTATCGGTAAAACCCATGCCGTCATGGAAATTGTGAAAGAGCTTGGATTGAAGGAAGATGTGGACTACATACACATCAAAGGGAGCGTTTCAGCTTACGGGCTGTACAAACTTGTGGTTCATTGGGACCAAATAGCAAGGCAGAGGAAAGAGGATGCGAAGAAGAAGGACGGAAAGACCGAGCAGGGGGGCAAGGGCAAAACAGCCAAGCCTTTCACTCCGACGATTGTCCTTGATGACGTGTCCGGAAAGGGAGAGCAGTTCGAACAAATCATGAAGGGACTTGGAGACTCGTACCCGGTCAGGACAATCACTTGGATGACCGACAAGGCGAGCATGGACCCGGAAGAAGTAAAAAAAGGCAAACTGCCGCACAAGGTCGATTACACCGGTGGTGTGATTATCCTATCCAACGACCCTATCAACAAAATTGACAAACCTCTGATGGACAGGTCAATGTTCCTTCACATCGAAGTTACGGATGAAGAAATGGTAGAACGAATGAGAACTATCGCATCAGGCCCGAAGTTCCAACCCGACATGGACCCGAAATTGAAAATGAAGGTTTTGGATTGGATTTGTTCGGACGATTACGAGGGCTCGGAGCGTAGCATGAGGACATTGGTGAAAGCCTGTCAACTTGCTCAAGCCGATCCCAAGAATTGGCGAAGACTCGTTCAAATAATTTGAGATTTTACATGTGTCGGAAAGACGAAGAATTTGAGGACATGTGCGAAATATTCATAGAGCAACAAGGGTTTTCATCAAAAGAATCCCTTTTGAACCAATTGTGGGAAATGTTGACGGATGAGGACATAAAGGAGTTGGCAAAACTCGAAAGGGAAGAATCGCCAATCTCATGGCATGGGGAAACTGATGAAACGGTTGCCCACGCCAGATTGCACACCTATGACAAAGAAACGCTCTGTGAGAGCATTGTGCAGCATTGGCGCACAGGTAAATTGGATTGAACATGGCAAGGATTACGATTGTGATCGAAAATGATAAAATTGTGGGTAATGATGTATTCAAATACACCGAGGAGGGTAGTGATGAAATGAAAACCATGGCTCTCGCTGAATACACCAAAATGACGATTGTAGCGAGTGAAGTTGAGAAAATTGACTTGGGTAAAATCAAGGATATGGTCATCACAACTGAATGATTGAACATGCCAGTCGAATCAAACACATTGTTTGGAGATGATGGAATAGGAGATGCGTTGAACTGGGTTGGAAACCAGTTTTTCATTGACGGTTGGACTGCCAACCCAAATGATACGACCCTCGAGAACTTTGACATTACGAAAGTCCTCATGGATTTCGGGTCAAAATGGGAAGAACTGCAAAACTGCGACACGTTGGATGAAGCGAAAAACAAGATGACTCAAGACATTGTGAGCAGTATTTTGGAGCATTTCGAGATAGACGATGCAGAGAAATTGGAGTCGTTTTTAGTTATGATTGACTCTGAGGGAAACATTGAGGAATCGTTGCGGAACCTCAGTCAATTTGTCAGCTTCGAGATGGTTGAAGGACACGAGGTTGAAACGACGCACGTGGAAGCTTTGGCTGAAAATGCTTTGAGCACGGCCGAGAAAAATACCGAGGCAGAGGAAGAACCCGAGGAAGAAGAACCCGAGGAAGAAGAACCCGAGGAGGAAGAACCCGAGGAAGAAGAACCCGAGGAGGAAGAACCCGAGGAGGAAGAACCCGAGGAGGAAGAACCCGAGGAGGAAGAACCCGAGGAGGAAGA
>MDTC01014078.1_pt1 | contig 26522 bp, 67 predicted proteins | sample 811181 | NCBI WGS metagenome assembly MDTC01 (sample SAMN05326644, study PRJNA326480) | marine metagenome | isolation source: seawater | place: Pacific Ocean: North | collected 2011
AAGAAAGTAACAAAAGGAGAAGAAGATCACGAAGATGAAATGGTTGAATTTCTTGATGAGTCAGATGCTAAAGGCAAAGGCTTGTGGCATAACATTCGAGAAAAAAAGAAAAGGGAAGGCAAGAATTACAGACCTGCAAAACCCGGAGACAAAGATTATCCAGATCCCAAATCTTTAAAAAAAGCTCAAGAATCCTCAAAGAAAAAGAAAAAGAAAGAGAAGTCTAAGGCTGAACACGAGGGAGGTTACCCACCTAATTGCAAACCGGGTTATATGGAAAAAGATGGGCAGTGCGTCCCTAAACCTTCTGCAGATAGCAAAAAGTAAACTTTTGTGCAGAAAAAAAACACTATTTTTTGCGATATTGACGGCACTCTATTTAAGTATAGAAAATTTGAGACTTATTTAAGTTCCAAACCACAGCTTTTATTTGGGGTCAAAAAAAAATTAGATTATTGGCGCGAGTGCGGACATATGATTATATTAACTACCGCTCGTCCAGAATATTTGAGAGATCACACAATTCAAGAGCTTGCTGAACACAATCTTCCTTATGATAGGCTTATAATGGAAATTGAAAGAGGCCCAAGATTTTTAATCAATGATATGGATCCTGCAAAGCCCGGAGCTAGGGCAATAGGAATAGATCTTCAAAGAGATGAGGGTTTGGGTTCAATTCAGTGGCCTAAAGGTATGTAATCTCTTAAATTACTTTTTTGTGTAAATATCTCCGATTATATTTTATAATAAATTATATTAACATTTAATTAAATTTAAAATGACAGACAAATCTAAATCTAAAACAAAAACAGAAGCTCCCGCAGAGGAAGTGAAAGTTACTTCTCCAGAAGCTGGAGTCCAAAAGCCTGTTTCTACGCCTGCAAAAGGGCAAAGACTTAAAGGTCGCTGGGTTTAAGAACACAATATATTATCCTTGACTTTTTTCTTGGATTGTGTTAATATAGTTTATATGACTATAGCTGTTTCTGTTTGTGAAGAATTCTCTAGCGACATTTGTGTGTCGACTATTATGTATCAAGCCGAAAGCGACGCTCAAACTCAATGCGAAGAGATTAAATGTAAGCTAGGCATCAGCTATTTGACTGCGTTAATAGAAAGAATGGCTCAAATTGGCTATTGCTGCACTCAGGTTCAAAAAGATTTGCGGCTTGATAGTTGCACAGTTTGGTTCGAACCGATTAGTATAAAATGAAATCAAAACCTAAACAAAAAAAATCAGAGAAACAAATTGTTAGAGATTTTAACAGTAAATATAATACTCAGGCAGGAAAAGGAGACCAACCTCGAAACATTTTTTCGGAGCAGTACAGGGAAAATTTTGATTCAATCTTTTGCAAAAATTCAAAAACCAAAAAAAATATTCGACATAGGAATAAGTTATAGTGGACGATAGACAAAAGAAATATGCCCTAACAGAATCGGGAAAAAAAGCTCTTACGCGCGCGCGTAAGAAATATGATGAAGAAAATTTAGAAAAACGGAGGCAGCAAAAACGAGACTATATGCGAAAAAAAAGACTTGAAAATCCAAGTTATTGTAAGTGGAAATAAACATTAATGAAGTTTTTTATTTACAAGGAAAATTTAAATTTCTGCGCAGAAAATGCCGCCCAAAAATATGCAAAAGAGATTATTGAAGCTTTAAAAAACACGACCCACGAAGAAACTTTAGACCCACTAGAAGCAAAAGTTTTTTTTACAAATATTTCTAACGAAAGAAATTATGAAAAATTTACCTCTTCAGGTTTTGGAGAATTAAAGCCGATCAATTATTTAAAAATTTGCCAAAAAGTTGTTTCATCAAAATATTTAGAACTTGGCCCGCATTTCACTTTTTTTCATCGGCTAGATAACAAAGATTATTACCCCGTATTAAACCACAAAAATGTAGTCAATATCCCTTATCATAATCCAAATTTTCAGCCTCTTAAGGATTTTATCATATCTCCCCCTGCGATAAAAAAAGTTTCTTTTAATGATAGTCTACTAAAGCGTTTTCTGCTTTCTTTTAAAGGCCACTGGGGAATAAGAAGTATTAAAGGGCGAGATCACAGGTGGGGCTGTCTAGATAAAATCTCTAAGTTAAATAACGATCACATTATAATTATAGATAGCAAAGATGACCGACATAATTATATTGATTTAATGAGTAATTCTCTCTTTTCTTTAATTACCGAGGGAGATGAACCTTGGTCCTACAGATTAAGCGAAGCTATATGTGCTGGATCAATTCCTGTGTTATTGGAAAAAGATTGGCACAACCTTCCATATAGTAACATCATAAATTATGATAATTTTATTATAAAAATAAATTATTTAAATCCAGAAATGGTATACAGTGCAATTATGAACTGTTCTCTGGAAGAGATATCTACAAAAATTAAATACATGAAATCGATTAGACATTTATTTTCGTCAAGAAGAGATCAAATGCAATTGCTCTTAGATTTTTATGAAAAATATCAAGATAATGCTTGACAGAAGATTGTTTTTTTGTTAATCTTTTACTAAATAGTAAAAATGATATTAGTAACTGGCCATAAAGGATATATAGGGAGTCACCTATACAAAAAAGTTAAAATGCTAGGTAAACCTGTAGTAGGAATTGACTTAAAAGATGGAGAAGATTTGAATGAACGATTGCCTGATGGCGATTTTGATTTTGTATTTCATTTTGCGGCGCTTCCTAGAGTTGAAATGTCTGTGGAATCACCGAGCTATACTTTAAAGCAAAATGTTCTATCTACTTCTAGACTTCTAGAGTGGAGTAAAGACCATGGGGTAAAAAGGTTTATTTTTTCTTCTTCTTCTGCAATCATGGGGCATGGAGACGGAGTTCCCTTATCTCCCTACGGACTACATAAACGAATGTCAGAGATGGAGTGTGAGCTTTATTCTCGCATATATGATCTTGACACAGTTTGCTTGAGATATTTTAACGCGTATTCTGAAGATCAGCCATATGGAGGAGCTTATACTACTGCAATTGCAGCTTGGATGGAAAAAATAAGGAGTTGTGATCAATTAAGAATGGACGGAGACGGAGAACAGACCAGAGACTTAGTTCATGTTGAGGATATTGTATCTGCTAATATTTTTGTGATGAACAGTGAGCAAAAATTTAATGGAAAATATTTCAATGTCGGATCTGGAGAAGCTGTATCAATGAACTATATCAAAAACTATATTGACGAGTACAATAAAGGCGTTTCTTGGAAATATGCTTTAGCGAGAAAAGGTGATGCGAGAAATACTCTTGCAGACATATCAGAACTAAAAGCTTTAGGATGGGAACCAAAGGTAAGTATTGAAGAAGGGTTAAAGAGGTGTTTTAATGCGAGTTAGACAGCGTAGAGAGCCTACCCCATGCGAGCAGTACTCAGTTAATATTAACAAAGAAGATTTGATTAATATCTATGTTAAAGAATGGGTATTGAAATGGTGCAAGAAATATCACCCAGAAGCTTTTGATGAAGCAGAAAAATTTGTCAAAAATAATCTTGACAATTAAATTTTTTTGTGCTAATATTTAAGAATAGTGAAAATTAAAAGATCTTTAAAATACGCAAAATTTGAATGGGATGATGAAAATAAAACATTCACCATCACCCAAGCAGACGGCAGTAAAGTTTGCTTAAATAAAGTTTACGCTTTTTCTTTCATGCGCTTTGTTACAAGTATGGCGCAGAGGAATTGGTTTCGCAAGACAGAAAAAACCCAAATAAAACAAAATCATTTAAATAGCTTAGCCGAAAGCGGTCAATTCGTTTTTGATGAAGCTTTAAACGTTAATCAAATATTAGAAAACAATGAAGGCTAAAGTTAAAACCACCAATAAAATTAATTCAAATTCAAAAATGATTACAGAAGCCGCAAGAAAACAATCTTCACCATATTTTGAAATGGTAGACGGCAATCTTAAGCCTGTTCACCGCTTTATATCTTCTTATTATGACCCAGTGCCTGTCTATGTTAATATTAATGGCGAAGAAGCGAAGCATATTTTAGAATATTTCAATGGTTCCAACCGAATCCTTAGAAAAGCTTTTATAGAAGGACATGCTAGGGCAATGGAGAGAGGGGAATGGAAGTCTGGAAACGATTGTTTAATGTTTACTGAAGACGGAACTCGTATTAATGGGGAGCACAGACTTACAGCGCTCGTTTTATATGCAGAACGAATGAACCCTAATAATCTTGCTGAAACTTCAGTCCCCTTTCTTGTTTTGACAGGTCAACCGCCAGAAATGGCAGATATCGTAGATGGTGGGGCGTCAAGATCCCTAGTAGACACCGCAGTTATTAATGGGACTATCAAGAAAGGGGATACAGTCAGCGCAAAAGCGCTTAAACTTATATATAATTCATTTATAAAAACTAATAGTGGAGAAGGCTTCAATAAGGGCTTATGCACCAAAAAAGAAGCCCAAGAAATTATGGAAAGAGATTTTCCGTCAGAGCCAAGTAAAACTTATGGTCAAGTAGCGAGAGAAGCGGTTGATATCATAAACCATCAAGACAAAACGAGACCTCTTTTTGATGGACATCATGTGGCTCTTTTCCAATATATGGAATACTATCCCGAGCAAGCGAAAACTCTCTGGCAAATGCTTACTTCGGACGCTGACGGTCTTATCGATCTTCAAAAAGAAGGGGTCAATATTGCAATGCAAGGAGAAGATTGCCCAGATGAAAATGTTGTAGTAGGTAAATTTCGAGAAGTGTCAAGAGTAAGATATTCTGATAAAATCAAGAGAAAACGAGGGTCAAAATCTCACGGTGGCGGAGCTTTTAGCGGGTTTTATCGAGAAATGTTGTTTGTTATACAGTGCTATCACAATAAAACTCGAGTATCGCGCCTTAGAGAAAGGTGCTTAGTCACAGAGCAAGAATACAAAGAAAGAGGAAAGGCTAAGACAAACTTTCATTGGGGGCTTTTGAAATAATTTTATGAAAAGCATTAAAGCATCATTCGTTACAGGTTCTAGAGAAAAACTAATTGGTCAAACAGAAGAATTTATTTCTACCCCAACTAGCCAATCCAAATTAGCATTAAATAGCGAAGACATCGTTTTTGCGACAGATTTTTTAGAATTTTTTTACAAGGACAGTGATTCTCCTGTAGAAGAAGGCGATCCCATAGGTTTTGAAATGGATATTGGTAAAGAGGTAGAACTAGTTCTTTTTGACAATATCTACTGGAATCCTCAATATGATGAATACGAGGTTTGAAATTCACTTAAATGGGATTTACTTTAGTTACCGCAGAGAGCCAAGAAGAGTTTAATATAAACTTTTTTGAGTGGAGGCCTTTACTCTTATTAGGAGAAGCTTATGGATGGAATCCTGCTGGGACTCTTATGGATGTAGATGAATCTTGGGATGGCTCTTATCTTAGCAATGATGGCCAAAAAATAACTGAAGAAGATTCTGAAAAACTAGCAAAGGCCATCGAAGTTGCCTATGAAGACGTTCCTGCCGAACAAATTACAGATTTTTTTAAACATTTCGGAGAAACTGATGACGGCTATGAAGATTACTACGATGCGCTTCATAATAAAGACCACAATACATTAATGATGCACTTTAGCGGTAATAAAACTTTTTTGTCAAAATTTATAATTTTCCTAAAAAAAGGAGAAATTTTCATTCATTAATTTATGACGAAATTAGCTGAAAATTGCTATTTCAAAAATATGTCTGATAATCAGGCTAAGATAAAAAATTTTGTATCCTCAATACATTATTACTCTGATGAAGTTGGTGATATCCTACAAGAGACTAACCTTACTCTTCTCAAAAAACGTGACGATTTTGATAGTTCGAGAGACTTTTTGCCTTGGGCTTTTTCTATAGCTCGCTTTACGCTCATGGCTTTTAAAAAAAAGAGAGCTAGGCATTTAAGTAAAGTTTCTTACGGAGCAGAATCTCTTTATGAATTTCTCGTAGATGAAAATGTCGGAGATAAAGTTTTGCACGAAATAGAACAGGAAAGAATCTATTTAATACAAATAATCAGATCCAAACTTGGCTCAAAATATTTAATCTTTTTCGATAAAATGCTTGATGGTAAAAGCCCCAAACAAATGTCAAAAGAAACCGGCTATTCGATGCGGGATATATATAGTTATAGGCGCAGGACTGTTAATAAAGCTAAAAAAATTCTGAGTAAATACAATGAATCCAAATAAAAAAAATCAAGGAATGGTAGAAGTTGAAGGTAAAATAACAGCAGTTTTACCAAGTACCATGTTTCGCGCAGAGCTCGAAAATGGCCACGAAGTTTTAGCTCATATATCTGGAAAACTCAGAAAACATTTTATTAAAATTACCGTTGGTGATATTGTCAAAATGGAAATGAGTCCGTTAGATTTAAGCAAGGCCAGAATTACATACAGGCTTAAAAATTCTTCTTCAAATAAGCAAGCCCCTAAAAGAAGTTTCGGCCCCAAAAAAAGATAAAATGATTCCAAAAATTATTCATCAAAGTCAAAAAAACGAAGACTCGATAACTCAAGAGGAAAATTGTTATCGCAAACTTTTGCAAGAAAAAAATGCTGGTTTTGAATATAAGTTCTGGTCAGACGAAGATAATTTTAATTTAATTAAAGATCACTACAACTGGTTTCTCCCCACATATAATTCTTATAAATGGCCAGTGCAAAAAGCTGATGCTTGTAGATATTTTTACTTACATCGCTATGGAGGAATTTATTTAGACTTAGATATGGAGCCAATTCAGCCTATTGCTAAAATGATCAATTTTCTAGACAAAGGAGTCATTCAACCACTCGATAGATCTGGCGCAGGAGCTAAATCAGTATTTCTTTTTGAAGAATATCCTAATGCTTTTTTTATGCAAAAAACAATTTTTAACGGAGCTATGGTTTCTTCAAAAGGCGATCCATTTTGGCCTTTCGTTCATTTTTATTTGCAAGCTTACCAATTTTTGCAAGAAAAAAAATTAAACGCAAACTCCCATGTTAACTCAAAGACCCAGAATGTATTAAGAACTACAGGCCCAAGATTCTTAAGAGAAGCGTATGTAAAATATAAAAACGTGACAGAAGGCTTACCAACTGGCAATGGAGTTAATGTATTCCCTTGGTTTTGCATTAATCTACCTAGAGTTCCAAGTGTTGATAAAGAAAATCCTTGGGTAGTTTACGATAGTTTTCATCCAAAAAATTTAAGTAAAGTTGATAACGACAATCCAGCTTCTTCAGTTTGGTCAAGATTTTTACCCTTTACTGCCAAAGCAGAAGATTACCCAAATACTTTTTTTATCCACCAAAGCCTACAGACATGGCATAAAGATTTATGATTGAAATACCATTTAGCCCTACAATGATTGCAGAGGCAAAAAAAAAGGCAGAAGAACTTGGAGAAATAAATAATTCAATAACTAAAGGTGGGGGCAATAGAGCTGGCTATTTAGGAGAATTTTCAATTGCAAAACATATTAAGGCAAATAATGTTAGTTGCGAACTTGGTAGATCCAAATATAACAGAGATTTAATAAAATACAAAGGCTCTACGGAGATTGACCTTGAGGTAAAGACTAAGCGCAGGACTGCCAACCCTAAGTCTTATTACGATGCTTCTATAGCAGACACAAGCAAGCACCAACAACCTAATTATTACTTATTTTTGAGCATAACTTTTCAACGCTCAACAAAAGAGCATCCTAGACAGTATTACAATCCATTAAGCGTATGGTTTTGTGGTTTTATGGAAAGAGATGAGTATTTTAAAAAAGCTAAACTATGGAAGAAAGGAGATGTGGATAATAGCAATGACTTTACCACGAAAGTAGACATGTATAATCTTCCTTATTCTGAATTAATTCATCCAAAAGAATTTTTTAATATATTTAAATAAATATGAATCTACCAAGTTATTATCTATCTTTTGCTCAACAAATGGGTATAGATGTAGCAGATATTGTTAGGCTAGACAAATTTAAGTTCATTAATAAAGATTTTCCATTAGCTTCTATTTTAATATATGAATCACCTTTCAATAAAATTCGTGTTGGCAGAGATGGAGATGGAGGTTATGTAATTGCAGAGGGTTTGACTTACGATTGCTTAATTAGTGGAGGAGTCAATGACGATGACTCTTTTGAGCAAGATTTTCTATCTCTCAATGATGTTCCATCTTACGCTTTTGATGGCTCTATAGAGAAGATGCCTACAAAAGATAGAAGAATAAAATTCTACAGCAAGAACATCTCAGATAAAAACTCTAAAAAAGAAGATAATTTATCTAACTTGTTGAAAGACTATGATGACATTTTTTTAAAGATGGACATAGAAGGAGACGAATATATTTGGCTAAATAGCCTTGATGATGACCAGCTATCTAAATTCAAGCAAATCGCCATTGAGTTTCATGAGCCATATGAGCGATACAAATGGAGGTGCTTAGAAAGATTATCTTCAAGCCATTGGGCAATTCATTTTAATCCCAATAATTGTGGTTCTGTTTGCTATCATGTTAATGATGAAGTTTCCACAAGAGTTGCCGAGTGTTTTGAAATGACATACATAAGGAAGGCAGACATAAAAGGCGAGCTGAATCTTAATAAATCAACATTTCCAACAAAATTAGATAAACCTAACGACCCAAATAGGAGAGTCATTAACTATCAGGGGTTTCCCTACTCAATATGAGCATGCAAAATATCTACATTTCTTTGGGTTATGGATGCCAAATAGCTGAAAAACTTCGAGATTTAAATTTAAGGAATTTTTCTTTGCCTTTCGACTGGGTAATACCCCACGGAGGAGTTTCAGATATAATTAAAAATAATTTTAAAAATTTTTTACCTCAAGATAAATTTATAAATTCTAGAGGAGATGAGCATCCAATGAATTTAAACTCTAAATTAATTTTCCCTCATAATGCATTTCCTAGGGATGAACAAGCAATGAAAAGAAGAATTCTTCGTTTCATGGAATTGCTTAAACTAAAAGACGATCAATTAATTTTTCTTAAACGAGGTCATTTGGAATCTCATCATAATGCAGAATATACGACAAAACATGGTTGGCCTATAAAAAATGATATATATGAATGTGAAGAGCTGAGCGCTTACTTGAAAGAAAAATACCCTAAATTACAATTTAAAATTGTACTAATCTTACTATGCTCACTTTGCTTTCAGCATACCGAAACTTCCAATTCAAAAAATATTTTAATATATAATTGCGCTTTCCCAAATTGCAATCGCCAACAAAAAGACGAAATTGCAGACAAAGCTTTAGTAAATATAATTAAATCATTAAACAAACATGAAAACTATAACAAACAAGATATTCAGAAATTGGTTTATTCATAATGTTATCGGGCATCCAATCATACAGATGATGGGAATGCTATTTTGTGGTCATGATTACACTCAGGTTGCTAGCTACGGCATTGGAGGCATGTGGGAATGTAAAAAGTGCGGCAAAAAAGAGGTTAGAGAACTTGCAGATTTTTATTAACAGACAGCTAAATGTCTCAGAGATGCTTTATTGGGTGATTCTTCCATTTGACGCGACAAAAGCTAGTGTAGTCTCAGTTTGGTTTCATGATTCTACTTGCCCAAATAAAAGCCATAAAGACGAGTCGTTTACCTAGAATTTATTTGCCTTAAATATATAATATATTGTGAAAAAAGAGAAGCATGAACAACCAAGGCTCTACACCTTCAGGGTTAAATATAACGCGGGTGCAGGGCATGAAGCGAATGATTCGTTTCATTATTTTAAAGCAATAAGCGCCGATCAAGCTTTAGACTTTCATTTTGCAATGATGGAAAGAAATAATTTCATTAGCCAAACTATTAGCGTGGAAAGAAAAGATCCCTATGCGGATAAATGGGTTTTAGAAGAAAGCAAAAAAAATAATAAATGGACAAATATAACGGAAAATTGTTTCAAACAATAAATGGTGGAGATAAAAAATACTCAAAAGTCCACAGGAGATGTCTCGAACATGATGGGTGTATCGTAGACCTAGGTTGTTTAATGTGGAATTGGAGCAAATTTTTTATAGGTAAAAAAACCGTAATCGGCGCAGATCCATTTGAAAAACAAATCGAAAAAACTTTATTCTTCGAAGGGCTTGTGTCGAATTTCGATGGACATATAAACATGAAGAAAAAAGACTTTCTTGCTTCAAGTGATATGTTTGAAGAAGGGGAACACAAAAAAGAAGTTTTATCATGGAAGTCTTTTTTGAATAAATTTAGTATTAAAGAAATATCTGTATTAAAAATGAATATTGAAGGAGCAGAATACGACCTATTAAGAAGTTTAACTAAAGAGGATTTTAGCAAAATAGACCAAATAGCAGTAAGCTTTCACGAATGGCTAAACCCGCAATGGACAAAAGATACAGAAGAATGCATATCTATATTAAAAGAAAACAATTTTGATATTCTCAACTTAGGTCAGTTTGGGTGGAGATTATGCATAAAAAATGATTAAATTAATTATATTTGGCTTTAGATTAATATTTTGCCACTTTAGCTCAGATGGTAGAGCACCTCACTTGTAATGAGGATGTCGTCAGTTCGATCCTGACAAGTGGCTCCATTTAACCGCCATGTTCATTTATTTTTTTTACAATTTCTTTTTTTTCTTCTTCGGTCAGCTTCTCATATTTTTCTTCAGCAAGCGCCCAAGCAGCTCTAACTCTCACCGCGTAATGGACTTTAAAGCTCTTGTCTGCCATAATTTCCACAGTCAAATAATCAACTATTCTGTTCCTCATATAAAAAAATACACAAAAAGCTTGACTTTGCCTGCCAAATATGCATTATTGTTCTTAGTTAACGAGATAAAAATCTCAAAACAAAAACAATAAAAATTCAAATATATAAAAAATGGATAATACATCGTTTATACAACTCACAGAACTATGGCAAGACGGCGGCTTTTCTGAAGTCGGAAATATTATTAACGAAGAAAAGTGGAGCGCTTCTAAGGTCGCAGAATTTTGCGCTTATGTTACAAGGTATCTTGGTACTTCTCAGCTAAATATACTATATAAATTTTTGTAATGGAAACCGAAACCGAAGTGCTTTATTTAAATTCCGCTCATGAAATTATGGAGGCTAGTTTTGTATCTAGTCCATTTGAAATGAAGTTGGTTGCGGAAGCAATTTCTGAATTTACAAAGAAGCATTATATAAATAATGAATCATTAGATGATTTTCGCTTAAAGCTTCAACAGGCATATCAATCCCACCATAATTTACATGAAAATGATTTCGGCTTCATAGAAGAAGATCGACAAGAGGTGTACGGAGCTTTTTAATCGTGAAAAGAAAGGAGCAAATAGAATTACTATGGATGACCCATGATTTTTTACTAGAAAAAATATATCCTCTTGAAGAAGAAAACGAAATACTTTATGCAAATATAAAAGAATTCCAAAAAGAAGTAAACAATCCCCACAAATTACTAACGGCATTTCTGCAAATAAACAAAGATTTAGATTTGTTTTATGGCAAACAATTAATTTGCTTGGACGATATAATTCCTTTGCATGAAGAGAATATAGACATTCCGCCAGAAAGAGAAATTGACATCGAGACGCTTTATGCTTTGAGATGTGCTACCATTAATTTATTAGAAAACCACAGGGTCACAGGCGAAGAAATTAAACAATTAATTGACGATTTAAATGAAAGAAATTGAAAACAGGCGCAAAGAAAGGCATATCCTGCTTAAACTCGCGGAAGAATTGAGTGAGCTATCGGTAGAAGTTTTGCATTGCGTAAATAAACCAAAGAAAGAAAATTTAAATGAAATCTTTTCAGAAATTAAAGATGTTGAAAAATGGATTTTAAAATTTAAAGAACTTAAAAATTAATTTAAATAAAAATATTATGATGAATGTTATACAAGTAGAAGATGCAAATAATGAAAAGTATCATATAAACCCGAAGCAGGTTATGTATGTAAAAGAAAAGGTGAGTGGTAGCTCAATTCTTTATAGAATAGCTCTAGCAAATGGAGAGTCTATTGTTACAAAAAATTCACATGGAATAGAGCAAATTATACGCTCTATGAAAAAATAATTTCAAAAAATGATTGAGCAAATAAGTGAAGAAATAAACTATCAAAAAGGCTACGACAAAGGTTGGACAGATGCCCAAGAATATCTTGCTAAAAAATTTGAAAAAAGTATGCTAAAAAATAAAACGGAGTCATACGATAAAGGCTATCAAGAAGGTGCGAATCAGAAAGATAACCAACCTTGTCTTTGCGGATTTTGGGGTAATAAAAAATGAAAATATCAATTACTAATTACAATAAAACTTATAGCGTTGAATCTGATGAAGATGTAGATGCAGAAGGCTTGGCAGATATGTTAAAGGGCTTAATGGTAAGCATGGGCTTTCATCCTAAAAATGTAGACGAATTATTTAACACAGAATACGAATGGTTCTCCGAAGAAGAAAATGATTAATTGGATTAAAATTGAAGACGAAATACCCGAAGAGGGGAAGAGACTGCTTTACTTTTTTGAAGGTACAGGTGTTTGGGTAGGTTTTTATTATGGAAGAGATGAAACTTACCCCGACTCAAATAACCATGTGTTCGGTTGCGAGGCGGGATTCTTAACAGGAGATGTCACTCATTACTGCTACATTGATTACCCCGAAGGTGGGGAATGGAGAGTCGAAGCAGATAAAGAATTTTCTAAAGAAGCAAAAAAAGAAATGCTAGAAATACAAAAAGAGCAGAATGAAATATTCAATAATTTACTTGGTGATTAAAATATGAAAACATTACATAATACTAAAAATTGCAAATACAGAAAATACTTGCATAAAAAATTAAAGCACGGCAAAATAAGTGGTAAGTTTTATAAGTTTCTTTGCAGAAGCTTTCCTTATCGACTTACTGCAAGAGAAGTTGAAATTTGTGTCACAATGGTTCTTGATGGCAGAATGAGTGAGAACAAAGCTATCACCACTTTGCAAGGAGCAGAAACTGAACTTAAGAGACAAAGAGAGTTGTACAAGTCAAATGTAGAGTGCAGAAAAAAAATAGGGTGGAAACAAATAAATAAATGAAAACAGGAATTACATTTTCAACTTTTGACCTTCTCCATGCGGGTCATATCTTAATGCTAAAAGAAGCAAAATCTGTCTGCGATTATCTTATTTGTGGTCTTCACATTGACCCGCAGATTGAGCGCCCTCAAAAAAATAAACCTATTCAAAGTGTGGTCGAGCGCTATATTCAATTATCTTCAGTAGAATATGTTGATGAAATAATTCCTTATAATTTAGAGATGGATTTAGGCGACATTCTTCTAGGGTATAATATTGATGTTAGAATTATTGGTGCTGACTACAAGGGCGAAAACTTTTCGGGACTAGGCATTTGTCAAACCAAAGGTATTGAAATTTATTACAACGAAAGATCACATAGTTTTTCAAGCTCAGAATTAAGGAGAAGAATCGCCAATGCAGAACAAGAGAGGTTGCAATGAAATTTTTAGAATGGGCATGGGATACTATTTGCGTAATTTGCATACTTTGTTATTGCATTTTTGCTAGTTTTAAATTATTATTTACAAATGATGAATAAATTATTATACAATATGTTAAAAAACTCCGCACAAGCGGATATAGATAAAGCGAAATTAAGTCTCCATTTACTTGGAGAAAAAGCAGTTGGCATAGGAGATCATTCGACAGAAGATTTCTACAACAATGCCAAGGAAGCTCTATGCTTACTCGATGACGCGCAAGGTAGGCTAGAAGTTTTAAAACAATTTGAAAAACATTAATATGTAGAAAAATTAATTTAAATAAATTTATTATGTTTGATAGCGGTGTAGATAATCAGTTTGAAGAAGCTCATCAAAAAGGCTTGCACAGAGGCTTTGATCTAGGTTGGTCTTATAAAGGTAGATACTACCGACAAATAGTTAGAGATATGCTTAATGACAAAGACTATTTAATAAAGTCGGGAGAAGGAACTCTCAAAAGGCTCTTGAAGAAAATGGAAAGAGATAAAGACAACAGAGAGAACATTACAATAAATAGTTGGTAAATAGTTCTTGACACCTTCGGCTTCTTGTTATATAGTTGAGAAATTATGGCAGAAGTAACACAAATAGAAGGAAATCTTTTGGACTTCCCAAATGATATTAATAGCATTGCTCATTCCTGCAATACTAGACATATCATGGGTGCAGGTATAGCGAAACAAATTAAAGATCGCTACCCCGAAGCGCACGAAGCAGATTGGAAAGCGTTCAATCAAGAGTACGACCACAATGGACAATTTGTTCATTGGCTCGGTAAATTCTCAAAAGCCAAAATAAATGGCGACAAATATATATACAATATGTACACTCAAGCGAGCATCGGGACAGGTAGAGAAGTTCATTATGAAAAATTTTGGCAAGCATTAAAGAGGGTAGAACAAGACCTTTTTGAGATGAATGTAAATAAACATGAATACGATCCAACTCCACCTCCTGTCCTTGGATTGCCTTATGGCATCTCATGTGGGCTTGCAGGGGGAAATTGGGGAATAATAAAAGCAATGATCGAAGATATTTTTCTTGACTCTCCTATAAAATGCTATATTGTTAAGTTTGATTTAGCATAATGAACATTTTATACATAGTCAGAGGTCTTTCGGGGAGTGGCAAAACCACTCTTGCCCATAATTTATCTCCTGTTGTTTATTCTGCTGATGATTGGTTTACAGATCAAGTAGGTAACTACGCTTTTAATCCAAATGAATTAAAAGTAGCGCATGAAAATTGTCAAAGAAATGTCAAATATGCTATGACGCAGAAAGCCAATGTTATAGCAGTAGCAAACACTTTCTCTCAAGCATGGGAAGCAGAACCTTACTTTGCTTTAGCCAAAGAATTTAATTACTCCCCTTTTGTTATTGAGTGTCAAAACTCTTTTCGAAATACACATGGAGTATCACAAGAAACAATTAACTCAATGAAAGATAGATGGGAGTCTAATTTAATATGAAAGAAAAAGGATTATATGATAGATTTGATTTAGAAGAAGCAATTCAAAAAATGGGCATGGTAGAAGAGGATATAGAATCAATAATGTATGCTTTTTCTGACGCTCCAACGGCTTTTGTTGGGCATCCCTCTGAAGACCAAATATTAAATATGTTGATTGGGGCAAAAGAGTTGCATAAAGTTAGACAAGAAAAACTTTTTCATATTTTTGAAGATTTAGTTAAAAATAAAATTATAAAATGAATAAAAAAAATGATCCATTCTACGATGAAGATTTTAATATCACTTGCCCCATCACAAATAAAGATGTTCTTGATGATTGCCATATCGTAATAGAGTTTGGTTATGGTAGTGACAAAGATATGACTACTTATACTTTTTCCGCTGTACATGATGAAGTGGGCAAGAAAGTTGTAGCTTACATACAATCGCTCATGCCCAAAGGTAACTCCGTAGAAGATTTTAGTACAAATGTCATGGACGAATTGTTTGGGAGCGAAAGTTCTTGACAATTATTTTTTTTCCCTCAATATAGGAAGGTATTATGGAATCAGATACAATGTTTAGTGGCTTGGTAGGACAATCAAGCGTCAAAAGAAAGTTAGCTTTTTATAAATCCGCTTTCAATCAAACTAGCCTATGCCCATTTTTGTTATTCGCAGGTGCTAAAGGCTTGGGCAAGACAGAGTTTGCCAAAGCTTTTGCTAATGAACTTAACAATCGAAGTGGTAGTAAAAGACCATTGCTAGAATTAAACTGCTCTACATTATCTAATGTTGACACATTTTTTGAACAAGTCTTTCTGCCAATTATTAATAATAATGAAGTTTCAATTTTATTTGATGAAGCGCATGAATTACCCAAAGACCTAACCAATGCTTTTTTGACTATTTTTAATACTGAAAGTAGCCCTAATAAGGAATTCATTTGGCAAGAGTCTGTCTGTCATTTTGATTTTACAAGACAAACCTATATGTTTGCAACGACTGAAACAGATAAGTTGTTTCCACCCTTGAAAGACAGGTTGACCCCAATAGACTTTGAGCCGTATTCTTATGACGAGCTTTCAAACATTATGGCTCTAAATATTAGTGATGACATTCATATTGATGACGATGCCTTAGAAAGACTTAGTAAGACAACTAGAGGTAACGCGAGAAATGCAGTCAAAAGAGCTAAGGAAGTCCATCTCTATTGCGAGGCTAAAAGAAAAGATAAGTTTTGCCTTGACGATTTGAGAGATTTAAAAGATACTTTAGATATTCTTCCGTTTGGAATATCAAGAACAGAAAAGGAAATCTTAGAAATATTACATAAAGATGGGTGTTGCACATTAACATCTCTATCAGCAAAAACAGGTTTAAGCAAGACTGCGCTAATGCAAGATCATGAAATGTACTTATTGAGAAAGTCTTTTATTGAGATTGATGGCAAAAGAAAGCTAACTCCAAATGGCAGAAAATTAATAGCAAGAATATTAGAAGGAGAAACAAAATGATTGATATAATAAAAACTTGGCAAGCGCCCGATAAAATTGCTTTAGAAATAATTGACTTAGCTTTAACTCACATTAAAAAAGTTGAGCTTAACCCCGAAGTCGAAACCGAAGGAGATAACTTTGACTATTGGAATAGTTATGATTTGGGAGATGGTAATTATATAGATTATAATATTCATTGTGGAGACGAGTGGTGCGAACTTAAACAAGATAGCTCGGGAGAGTATGAATATACTGATCCTAGCACATGGTCTTGGGATGTTGCTTGTTATGCAGTTAATCCACCAACTGAAGATAACCCCTATCATCAAATAGATACAGATAGAGAGCAATACTTATTTAGTTATAATAAAAAAGGAAATAGAGAGGTGGAGTTTGAAAATGAGTAATGGCAATTATTACGATAGAATTGATTTAGCTAAAAAGAATACTTATGTATTCAGCGTCCCCGCAACTTACTTTTATGAAGTAGATGCAGATTCCGAAGACGAGGCTAGAAAACTATTAGAAGAAGAAGGGGGCATGGACATCATGGGTACTCTTGGAGAAATCACCCACAAGGATTATATGAATGCTACTCTTGAAGAGACTTGGTCAAGTGAATAAATATAATAATATGAAATTTTTTTTTGAGTTACTTATTATTGCAACTATTACCATTCTTTTGTGGTGTTTAGTATTTTGATGAACGAATTTCACGACCCAAAAGATAACTCTTGGAGTAAAAAAGATATTTTTTTGTTGACATACGCTATCGTTATTAATATACTCACCCTTAGTTTTATATTATACATTATACTTTAAATTATGAGTGGAGAAGGTTTATCAGTTAGTTTTAGAAGAACGAAAGCGACTACCAAGTCTAATCAAGAACTCCTTAGAGAGTTTCAAAAGATTATCTATGCTAGTCGAGTGACTACCCACATGAAATGGTATGGTGAAGCTCATAGTGTTGACATACTAGAGCATGGTGACGACAATCGACCAAAGTTTCAACAAGAATATGTTGCGATTAAAGATACTTTTCAATTTGAGATTAGCGTTTATGATTCTTGGTATCAAGATGCAGACCTATATGAATCCCATGAGAGAGAAGATAGCTTTGTTTCTTTTGCTAGAAAATTTGCCGAAGATAATAATTTAATGTATTTCCCCGATGGTTTTCCTGCTGAATGGATTGAGCAAGAAATAATTGATGGAAAGAAAAATTGGAATCATTATAATGTAAAACCCGATGACAAAAACATTGACAAGATATGTGAAGTGTGGTATAAATATGGTATGAAAAAATTACAAAACGATTCTGATTCCCTTTGGTATAATACTAGAGATGAAATAAAAGAATTAATGGAGAAAAAAGAACATGAATATAGTAGCTGATGTAAAACATGACTCAGTAGGGAATGACGATGGTTCTTTTGGTGGAGAAGATTTTGTTTTAACAGGTGGAAACGCTTGGCTTAGAATAGATGGATATTCTTTAATGATTAGCAACCATGAAGACAGAATTTCAATTGCGCTCTTCCATCTTGGGAAAGAAGCTGACGATGAGCTTGAGAGTTTTGATTATTTTAAATAATATCTTGACATCACCTTAAATGTATGTCAACATTATTGAGTAATGAAAAAACTAGACACACTATATAAAGTAGATACCAAAGGTAAATTGCGTGAATGGACTATGCACATTGATGGCAATTCATTCTATGCAGTCAAGGGTCTTGTCGAAGGCAAAAAGACCCAAGACAAAGCTACGACTACAATCGCTAAAAATGTTGGCAGATCAAACGAAACAACTCCCGAAGAACAAGCGGAGCTTGAAGCGCAAGCAAAGTTTCAAAAGAAATTAGATTCGGGCTATGCGCTTAATGAAATAGACGCGCAAGACAAAAAGTTCTACGAACCAATGCTTGCACATAATTATAAAGATCGCAAGAGTGAAATTGAGTACCCGATCTACTCCCAACCAAAGCTCGATGGCATTCGTTGTATCGTTCGCATGGAAGGTGATATGCTCGTAGGACGCACTCGTAATGGCAAGGAGATAGAGTGTATCCCTCATATTCTCAAAAGCCTCAATAGCTTCTTCCTTGACTACCCAAATGCCATTCTTGATGGAGAGTTGTATAATCACGACTTGAGGGACAATTTCAATAAGATTACTTCACTTGTTCGCAAACAAAAACCAATTAAATCAGACAAGATGAGCGATAATGCTTTCGCAAAGAAGGTTGCTGATTACGAAGACAGGCTTGCAGAAGCAGAAGAGACGATTGAATACCATGTGTATGATGTACCTTATCTTAATCATTATTGCACAGAGAATACTACATTCGATATGCGCTTTAATCAACTTGAAAACGCTTTCAACAAAAGTGCAAACATTATTCAACATAATGTGTTGCTTGTAGAAACATCTAAAGTCGAGAATGAACATGAGCTTGACAATTTGTATGGTCAATATATCGACTTAGGCTACGAAGGTCAAATGGTTCGCAAGGACGAATGCTACGAGAACAAGCGCAGTAAAACTCTTCTTAAACGCAAAGAATTTATTGATGCAGAATATCGAGTTATCGACATTGATGTGGGCAATGGTAATCGTAGTGGGACTGCAAAGCACCTAGTATGCTTTTGCGAAAATACTCAAAAAACTTTCAATTCAAATATTAAAGGTTCATTTGATTACCTTAAAGAAATTTATGATAATCGCAAGAATTATATTGGTCAGTTAGCGACCATCAAATTTTTTCAGCTTACACCCGATGGAATACCTAGATTTCCATATGCAATCGGATTTAGAAATTATGAATAATTTTTTTATATTATGCACTTAGACAATTCACCAACACACAAATATATTTTGATTGACACATCTTTAAAGCCTTGCTATGCTTTCATAAGTTCTGCATATTTGACAGAATATGAGGCGAAAACCAAGAACTATGCTTATGCAATGAATCGTGCTAAAAAGAAATATATATTAAAGAAAGATTGGAAATAATGAGTGCAAAAAATAGCCACTTAACAATAAGAGAAGATTTACTAGAAGAAGACCCCAACATCTCTGTTCCTATTCGATTTCTTGACCATCAAGAAGATGCTTGGATTGGAGATAGTGATACTTTATATATAGATGAAGTATATTCTCCCGAAAATGGAGAGCAACTAGATGATATGTGGGGCTACAATATGATTATTAAAATCACCGACCCTAACCAAAAAGATCAATATGGCAATGTTTGGAAGGATAGACTAGCTTTCGCAATATCAGCAGATTTTGATTGGAATTAATGTTATGCCAAGTAAAAAAAATCAAGCAGTAGCAAATTGGAAAGACATAAACGGAGATAATTTAGATAGCCCCAAACCGAAAGAAGTTATAATGGAGTCTAATAAAAAGTTTTACAGAGAGCAAGTAAAAACTATAATGATCGCAACGACAATGTTTTTGCAAATTATTATTTTTTTAAAAGTATTTAATTTAATATGAGTATGACAATGAGTGGAGCAAGACTCCGAGGCAATGTAGACAAAGATAAAATTTTAAGAAGGTTTGAGAATGTCTTACAATTAGTTTACATGAATTGTTTGCCAACAAAAGATGGCAGTTATAAAATTCCTAAAAAAGTTTTTGAATCCGTTCAAACTGAATTAGACTTTAATCCACCATCAGAAAATGTTGAAGAGCAAATAAAAAAACGCTATCGAAAAAGAGAAACTTATCGTTTTTGGAAAGAGTTTTTGTGGGCATCAAAAATAGGCAATCAAATTGACGCAAAAGAATATCTAATGAAAATATATACCCTTTGTGATAATAAAGGTGTTTATGGCAGTATGACGCATTCTCGCTACGCTTTAGAGACAATGACTCTTGCGCTAGATGATTTGTACGGAACAAATGAAACAATCATATCCCAAACCCCATTTAGAGTAAATAAGAAAAAAGTAATTATACCTATTGTTGGCGGTCAAGGTATTGTTTACAAAAAAAAAGAAACTGAGCAGGACGATCCTGCGGATCAAGTTCCATTTTGATCTTGACTATATAAAAACAAATAGTATTATAAACATAAATGATTACCGAAAACATAAGTACAGAAAAGTTAGAACAACTATCTCACCAAATAGTAGACTCATGGGACATGGATACCTTAATAGAGTTTGCTTTAGATAAAGTTGAGGTAGGGTTAATGAGTTTGTCAGATGAAGAATTTAATGAAGAATATGAAAGGTTTTTCAATGACAGATAAAAGTGATTTAAATAAAATAATTTTAGATTCTTTAATTTCTCTTAAAGCAAAGCAAATTAATCTTGATTCTGAATCGGGCAGACAAATAGTTGCAGATGTAGTTGAAGAAAAAGTTCAACCATATTTTTTTGATCAAATTGAAGCAATCGTTACTCCGCAAAAATCATACGCTTACTCTAAAAATGTTTGATAAATGGCAGAGCGATGACTTAGAAATAAATAAGTTGGTAGAGAATGTTTCTCATTTAATTAATAATTGCTTACAAATACTAGATGAAAATGATTTAATTATTGTTCAAAAGAGAATGAATAGCTTATTAAATAATGGTTTTTTTTGGATGCGTCAAGACAATAGAGAAAGATTTTATTATGATTTAAAAGATTTCGCAAATTGGTTGTGTGACTTTATTGCAGAAAAAGAAAGAGAATCTTGGGATAAGTCTTGACATTTATTTTTATTTATGGCAGAATAGTATTATATTATGAAATTAGGTTTAACTTGTATTAGTGAAGAATTAAAACAGAAGGATAAGAAAAAGTATTCTTTTAAAACTATGACTCGCAAAAGATTTAACGATCTTTGTGTAAGAGATGGCAAAGATGAAGCCATTAAAGAACTATCAGAAAGGATTCTGCATAATGTTCGTACTACTCGCTATATTATTCGCCATTGCATTAGTAATAACATCCTACATTATCGTCTTAGCTCTGCTCTTTTCCCTCTTGTTACTGACGAAAAGACAGAAGTTGCTTTCGATGATTTACCCGATAAAACTTCAATACAAGAAGAGTTAGATTTTGCGGGTAAAATCGCTAAAGATTTTGGCATATCTATCGGTTCTCACCCCGATCAGTTCAATGTTCTTGCCTCTCCCGATAGAGAAAAAGTTACTCGCACAATTAATGAGTTAAATTTTCAAGCAAGCGTTCTTGATATGTTGGGTCTTCCACAAGATCATACTGCGCCAATGAACATTCACATAAACTATACTCCAAAAGCAGATGAAACGCTAGAGTTAGTTGCTACTAGATTCTTTCGTAATCTTTCTATGTGCGATAAAGGAGTTTACAAACGACTTACTATTGAGAACGAAGATAAAGGCTTCTTCAATGTAGATAATTGCATTAAATTTAGCGACTATTTATTTAAAACATTTCAAGCAAATATCCCTATTTGCTATGACAATCTACATGACTTTTGCAATCCATCAGAAGATCACAATGTCATTTTTCAAGCAGAGCGTTGTGCATATACATGGGTGAATCAAGGAGAAGGTGATAATAATTTTCTTGCTCCTGTCTTTCATTGGTCAGAAGGTAAGCCCGAAAAACCTCGCTCTCATGCAGAGTATTTTGCTTTGGGTAATATTCCACCTGTTATTGCTATCGATCCAAATAAAGAAGTCAAGTGGGAGTGCGAAGTAAAGCAAAAAGACAAAGCTATCCGCTTAATGAGAAAAAACTTAGCTTTTGCCTAAAAAAGTCTTGACTTTTTAATTAATTTACTTTAGTCTTTTGGATATGAGTGAAAAAGATACAATAGATAAAATTAGAAAACTTCGTGCTGATCGTGCGGAACGATTAAGACAGGCTATTTCTGAGCATAATCCCGAAGCATTATTCGCTGATGGTTTTGATGAGTCGATTATCGGTTATTCTAGTGATGGAAAAGTCATCTATTCTGTTGATATGATCGTAGGAACTCTTGTCAACAGAGATGGCATGACTCCCGATGAAGCGATAGATTATTTTAATTTTAATATGGAGTGCGCTTACCTTGGCGAATATACTCCAATCTATATGTACGAGGAATAAATAATGAATAAAGGATTATACACAGAAATAGTTTGGTCTAAAGGTAGAACAAAAGAAGAGATGGTGAAACAAACATCTTGGTCTAGTTCAAAAGATTATAGTGGGCTAAGTGGTTTGAAGTTCCATTGTTACTCTTTTAATAATGATGTTCAAATTACTGCAATTACTAGCCAAGGAGTTAGCCACAATAAATATTTACAGATTCCTGTTGACAAGATCGAAGAAGTATGTAAGACTCTCATGCGATCAAAGAAACTAATGGAGAGTAATTAAATAAAGACCTATGAAAAGAGAATATTGCGTTGGAATTAAAATTATTAACTGCTTTTATGTTGAAGCAGAAAGTCGAGAGGAAGCAGAGGAAATAGTAAGAGAGTATGACCCATACAAGACTCTTGACGATTGTGATTTTAATATTGAATATGCTGACCCTACAAATGGGGAAACTGCATGGAAAATAAAAGCAAATGAAATTGATTGGTCTGAACTTTGTGATGAGCATGATAATTATCTTGACAAGCGCATAGATGATCTTTATGGTGATGATCCTACTTACGAAACAAAATGAATAAAAAAGCTATGGAAGGTTTAAAGAAAGAAGAAGAATTAAAAAGCGAGATAAGAGATGCTTGTTCTCATATTAAAGACTTAGAGGCAGAATTGGAATGGATGCACTCAAGAGAACCCCATGAAGTAGAATATATTGCTAGGCTACAAAAAGTTTTAGATGAACAATATGCAATAACTACAAAACTAGATGTTGAATTTCTCGCAACAAAAGGAATTAAATAATGAGATTAACAAAATATCAAAAAGCTAGATTATTAGAATATAATTGGGATGTAATAACTAATGAAGTTGATGGTAAAGAGCAAAATTGCTCTTGGATAAGTATCTCTCCCGAAGATGGTGCAATTTTTGGTCAAGTTGTTGAGCATTTTAAATTGACAGGAGAAGGTGAAGATGTTAAATTGTTAGTTATTGGAACGGCTGAAGAAGAATGAGAACTACACAAAGAGAACTTAGACAAGGCAATCCTACTATCCACGAAATGAGATATGATCTTGCCGAACAAGAGGCAATGAACATGAGTGTTACAAATATTATTGATATGCTTGTAGATGGGTTCGAAGGATTAGATAATTTACCCGACATTGAGATAAGAGAAGAATGGGAACAAATTTTCGGTGAATTAAAAAATTGGGAGACAAAGTAATGAATTTTAAAGAAGCACTAGGAATCGTAGTGAACGAGGCAGAAGTTTCTGCTCTTGGGGAAAGGACAGATGAACATTTAAGAATTTTGAAAGCGTGTGAGATCGTTCAAGAATTTCTGAATCATTTAGAAAAAAATGATATATTATTTACAAATGATGAATATATATCAATAGGACAAACTAATGAATGAGGCAAGCGTATATATATCAAACTTGCTAGAAGAAAATAAACTTTCTTACTCTGAAGCGCAAATTTTTCTTGACTATGCTTATGATTTGGTATTAGATGGGTATGGTGATCTTGAGATAGAGAAACTTATCACAGAAAATATCAATCAAAAATTAAAAGAAAAAAAATAAAATGAACAATTACTTCGCAAATCAACCGATTCATTGGAATCAATTTAGTTCTAGGGACATCTATTTCAAAAGCAATGCTATAACCAAAAAGCTATTGCCCGAAGATAATATTTTGTCTTGGAAAACAAAGGAAAGTAGGCATAATGAGGTAGCAAGTAAAACAGGCGCTACTGCCCAAACGAGCAGGGGTTGGAATGGGCAAGTTCATACTTACTACTCTAGGGATAGCTACAAAGGAGTTTTTGTTCAACTTACGAATGTTAAGAAAGAATATGTTACTGCAAATTTAGACTTCATTAATTATAAACCGAAAAAAGATAGTCAAGGCAATCACCTTGCAGGTCTTGACGCTCTAGTTTACATTGGTTCTTTCCATGATAGGCATGAGTGGGTAAAAGACTCAAGCGGTAATTATAGTATGCAAAAGACAAACAAAGTGTCCCTTAATGATTACGAAGGTTATAGAATTGCGTATGGGGGTCAAGGAGATAGCAACTATCTAACTCACAGAGAGTTGATAGAGATAGCCGACATTAGCGAATCAGTCAAAAAATTCCTTATAGACATGGTCTTGCCACTTAAAAGGGGTATTCTAAATAAAGATTTGGCTCTAGTCGCATAATGGATTTTTCTGATATATTGCAAATGAATTTTACGGCAATAACAATTACATTAGTTATTTTATTTTTGTTAATAGTTTCTTCCTATGATTAATTTGTTAAAAAGATTAGTGCGTTTGTTTCGTAAAGAAAAGCAATCTAAATTATCAGTTGCCCAAATAGATGAGTTAATTGAAACAAATAAAAATGTATTAGCGCAGTTAGGTGACGAAGCAGATTATGATGGCATGGGAGATTGGGGAAGATTCCCGCCAATTAAAAAGAAAGAATAATGGATTTACAAATATCAGACTATTTACAACTTATAGTAGGAATTTCTATTCTCTCTGTTTGGCTTCTTCACGCTCATGTGCCAACCAATTTCAGAGTTGGTCAAGCTCAAACACTAAGAGAAGAGGTTACAGAAGCAGGTTTGCCCGATTATGTTTATGATGTTATGAGAATAGTTAAACCTATTTTTGCTTTCTTTTTAATCATGGGCATACTATGGAATCCCATTACCTTGCCCTGCATGGCATTTACAACTATTTTCATGGTTGGCGCAGTTGTTATGCACATTAAAGTTAAAGATAATTTATTTAAAATGATTCCTGCCTTGACATTGCTTTTATTTTGTTTTATTATATTTACTTGTCCATCAAAATGGTAAACTATATAACGACAAATGACTTTAAAAGATAAAATACAAAAAGAAATTGAAAGGTTAAGTAGCGACCATAGCGAAGAAACTATCAATCTCATAAATAATGTGTTGCTTCCAATGTTGCAATACATCAGAGATCACGAAAAAATTTTACGAGATATTGCTAGGATTAGTGGTAAACATGGTGTATAATATGTTATGCGCTATTTATTATTTTTACTATTATTGACAGGATGTGGTCAACCCACTATTATTGAAACTGAATCAGAAGACATTTCAAAAGAAATAAACGATCTTTTGGCTCAAGACAAGAAAAACAAATTACTTGAATTGGAATATTTAGAACAAATTAGAATCGCTCAAGAGAACAATGATACCGAAGCCTTTGAATTTTTTCTACAAGAATATATTGATGTGGATAGATTACAAATTCCCGAAGAATTAAAAAAAGACCCAAATTATTTCCAAGGTGGACAGAAGGTTAAATATTGATATGAGCCAACCCATGCAACGGCAAATTAATTTCATTAAAAATATATCCAAGTTAATTAAGCAACAGACAGATAGAAGAAATCAATGAAAACATATTTGAGTAAAGTTTTCTATTTTTTAGGAGACTTAGTTTCTTATCTTTTGCATTATAATATAACAAGCATAATTTTTTATCCATTGTATAGATGGTTAATGTTAGTTAGTATTAGCCTTGACAAAGATAGCATTGTATGGGAGAATGTAGAAAAGAAAGAAAGCTCAAGAGCAGATTTAATTTTAAAAGTAAAAGATGAAAATAGATTTAGGAGTAAGAGGTAGTGAGGATGCGATAAATCATATATTACTTAGAGTAAACAATGATTTTATTTTGCAGACTAAAGACAATTTATTTTTTTCGGGAGAAGAAGGTAGAGATAAAACAGGGAAAAATTTAGTTGAGTTATTAGAAACTTTATCTAAAGATCACGAAATATCTGTTCGCAAAAATGTTGCGGAAGAAATTGAAAGAGAATTAAATTTAAATGGAGAAATAAGTAAATATGAGTGAAATAAAAGAATTATGGGATTTATCTTGGACTGATGGTTTGTTGTTG
>MDTC01208485.1_pt1 | contig 26515 bp, 24 predicted proteins | sample 811181 | NCBI WGS metagenome assembly MDTC01 (sample SAMN05326644, study PRJNA326480) | marine metagenome | isolation source: seawater | place: Pacific Ocean: North | collected 2011
AGATCCCCATCGCCGAGGCCTAGATCCCCATCACGAAGCCCTCGTCCAACAAATGAGAGTTATAGACGGCGTAAAAATGTTAAATTAAATGGTAGTGGTAGAAATAATCACAGATGTAGTGTAATGTAATAAGTTATAATTAAAAATATTATAACTTATATTATGTTGTAATAAAAATACTATGATTAAGTTATTATTACTATTAGTTATAATATTAACAATAGTATGTTCCTGGTCTTATGGTTTGTTTAGAACACTAGATTTGAAGGAATCACATAATTGCGATCTATCTTTATCATATATTAAGACTGGTAAAATTGTCTTAGGGTTATTGACTGTATTTTCGTTAGTTGTTTTACTAGTTATTAGCATAATTATTTACATGAAAACAGCGCGGGGTTAATATTTATGATAATCATACCTAGAATGCAATATGTTTAAAAAATAATATAGCAATAGTTTACAGTGTCTAGTTATGGTAATATTACCGTTTTTAATATTATGTTCTAAACAGTAGGGTGATATCCAAGTTATACCAGTGGCGTCGTTTTCAATAACATTATTATCTATTGTTAGATTGCATTTTGGATACTCCATATAATAGTATATGGCATTATTGTTGATAATTGTTAATTTTTTAGAGAAATTGTATTGGTTAACATTAATACCTGTTTCCTCCCTAACTTCTCGGATGGCACATTCTTGGTATGTCTCTCCGTTTTGTAGGGTACCTTTGGGTGGTCCCCACAAGTTTCCGTTTGATTGTACTAATAATATTTTATTTGTATGCGGGTCGTATATAAATACGCCGGCTTTACATCTTTTAGATCTGAAGTTGTAGTATTTTTCAGTTTTAACATATGGTTTAATTTTGATTACACAACATTTATTCTCACACAAAAAAGTTTGCATTGAAGTTTATATATATTGAATATAAACTTCTTAAATATCTACAATTAAATGGTGAACATGTAAATTACTTTTCCTACCGATACGTTCGGCCCTTCCTATTATCTGTGTTTGAGTAGAAGATAACATTTTGTGATATAATATTATATCAGTTGTTTCTTGTAAATTTATACCTGCACTGTTAAAATTAGAATTTAAGAATATTACTTTAATTGATCCATTTTTATACATGTCTAAAGTCTGTTTTCTGTTCGAAGCACTACCTTTCAACATCACGAAACTAATCTTATTATCTTCAAGTAGCTGACAGATTGGTCTAAAGGTCTCGTCGTAAGATGAGTATATTATAAATTTACCATCTTTATTGCAAGATATTATATCAATAATTTTTTCCAGTTTTGTAGCTGGTCTTTGTAGTGTATTTGATGATTTTTCTACTGTTTTTGTTACATATACTAAATTTTTAGGATTGATTGTTTGACGACAGGCTGGACAAGTGTTGCTTTTCTTCAACCAATTCAAAAGACAATCTCCGCAAAACATAGTCTGGCAAAATGGTTCTAATAATGGTTTGTTTAACGATTCCATGCATATCATACATGGTTGCTGCAACATATTATCAAAGCGTTCTTCTAAATTCTCTAACTGACGTTCAACTAGATTCTTCTTCTCTGTGTACTCTTTAACTTTATCTGGTTTATTTTTCTCGGTATGGATATTAATTTTTGTATTAATAGTACTAAGTTCCCTTAACTTTTTGGATTTAATAAGGGCAACTACATTATCAGTTTTAGATCCTCCCAGAGCATTAATAACACCCTCAATATACCCTGCTTCTATCATTTGATCTATTAACGGATTCACAAGTCCATTAATAGTTTTAAATAGTGGTTGAAAACAATTATAGTAATGATGTTGGGTTTCTGGTAGTTCAAATGACAATTTGACAAACTCGCTGTTATTTTTAATAATGATATCGTCAAATTGATCTATGGAATCATTTTCACCCAATATAGTTTTCATCATACTGTTTCTACATGGGAAATGTTTACTAATTATAGCATTAGGGGTTGCCGTGACAAACCATATAAACCCAGCTTTAATTTCAGACATACCTGTTACGCGAGTATGTCCGGGTTCGTCGAATATAAACCTCTTCCATGCATACTCATTGTAGGATTTTACTAAAATATTGTACATTGATGGTGTGACTAGAATAACATCGTAATCTTCTACTTTAATAGAATCAACAACTTTTTTGTTTGTGATAACTTTGACACGTAATTCTGTATTGCTAATTTCTTCTTCCCATTGTCCTATTATAGACGATGAAACTAATACAAGTGTAGTAGGTAATTTTTCGTACCTCTTAATACTTCTACGCTTTGTTAATCCTCCAGATTCTATAGTTATGGTTTCATTTATGAATGGTGTTTCCATATCCCATTCCATTTTATCTCTAATAATTAGACCCAACATAGAGTATGTCTTACCAAACCCTGTTAAGTCTCCATTAATGCCCATTTTAGTTTCTCTTATATAATCACGTTGATGAACAACTTGATTATGCTCTAAATTCTCCATTTTGTATATAATGGCTAACTGATGTCTAAATAATCGTATTTTCATACCTGCTGGTTGGTTAACCATCGGTACTTTTTCATACGTGGTAGTAGGCATTTATTAAATAAAACTAATTTAATAAACCTATTTTAAATTATTATACTTGCCAATAACGCATTACACCATCTTAAAGTACGACTAATTTTATCAGTATATCTAAAATAAAAGCTATACACATCTGACTCTACAAATCTTTTCACCCAATCATCAAATTCTCTAAGATTTAACTCTAAAATAGTGTAATAAAATTGTAGGTATGGCTGTAGTTCGCTTTCATACAATATAGATTCTAAAAATTTAACTACCTTTTTCTTTTTATCTTCTGCATTGTTGTGGCGTAAGTTTATAGTCAATACGTTTTTAATTAGATTGTCTATATTGTCAGATGGTAATTGAATATTGAAAACTTTATCCAAGATACAATTATCGATTTTTATTAAGTAATTACTATTTTTATGATATTTACTGTTAAAAGGTATATTAAATCTAATGCATAAATTTTCAAAATATTTTAACATTATATAACTCTGATTGTTTCCCATGTAATCTAAAATTTTATTTTCTACGATTGATTTATTGATTGTCAAATCAGTTGTCTCAAATATAAAATAATTATCCCTGTTTTGTTCTGATATATTATGAGTTAAATCATATTTTTGAAAAATCCAATTCAAAAATAACAGAGGTGTTATATTACCAATTTCAGAAAACGTAACTCCCTTACAATAATTATTGATATCATCAGGATTCTCTATTCTAAGGTTGTTTTTAAGTTCCCCAGAGCCGAAGGGAGTAGACCCGAAGGGGGTAGAGCCGAAGAAATCAAACATTCCCAATATATCTTCTCTTATAGATTTTGCATGTAATACAGAAAAACACAATAATTTATACATATCATAACCAGGAACTATAAAATTTAACATACCATACTGTGGTAAATCATAACTACCGATAAAATTATCATCAATCAATACAGATGACAATCCAAAATCTATAATAACTGGTAATAATACTGTATTCTGAATTGTATAAGATTTGGTGTTCAAATTTACTTTGTAATTTACTTCTATGTCTTTACGTATCATAATATTACTAGTATGTAAATCAAAATGTGTGAAACCTATTTCTTTTTGTGCTACTTCGAGACTTATCAAAATCTGCACAAATATTATCAACCAATCATTAAAACTAATATTATCACCTACTAAAAATTCTGTTAAAGTCTTTCCTGGTATCTTCTCATACATTATAAAATATTCTTTTTTGTCGTTTACAGCTTGTTTGAAAGCTCCAAGAGTATATACAAATGTAGGTATATAATATCGCAGTTTATTGATAGCTTTAATACCTATGAAATATTCCCTTATAATGGAAGAAAGTCTTGATTTGACTTTTGAAGACTTAATAATAACATATGTATTTTTGGTAATATCTATAATGTATATGGAAGATTTATCAGTATCTACATATAATTTTCCAATAGAATTGGGAAAAATAGTAGATATATTATGAATACCATTCATCCTAGATGTACTCTTATTACCTAGAAATTTATGTATAATTTGCGAGAGAAAATACATGTTATATCCATTAGTAAAATTACGTAGTAAATTTTGTATATCATAATCTATATCAGGTGTATTTTCTTCTATTTCCATCGGATATTTTTCTAATAATTTTATGATAAGATTTTCCTGATAATATTCCATATGGATATTTAGAATATGGAAATTTATTATAATTTTATAATAAATTTTTATTCACAACCTACACCCACAGCTTTCAAATGATACTCTGTGTCCCAACACTCACCGAACACACCAAAATAATTGCAATCTGTCTTACTGTCTACTCCGGTGCATTTTGAACCACCACCATGTCACCAACTTGTTTCGTAATAATTTCATGCAAAAGGAGCATTATGTATGAATCTACCATGCATATTTTCGGCTGCTAATTTAGCTAATGAACTAGATTGTGTCTCGTAGGGTTCCGAAATTTGTTGCATTCTATTTTGATTAGGTAATTGAGCACGTCCATCAAATCCTCCAGCAGAAATTTTTGGGTTAAGGTGTGCATTTCGAGACCCTATATTTTCCTCTCCCCTGGCTACAGCTACGGTGCCATAATTACCTGTGGGTACATTTCTAGATAAATTGATATTATTATCGTAGTTATGTTGTTGTTTATTAATAACATTTGTGGATACGTTTGTAGTAGCATTATAGTTTGGCATAACACGGGATAATAGTACATCCCCGTGAATATACTTGCCCTGATCTGTACCGGTCTTAACCGCGGTAGCTGAAATATTACGATAGTTTTCGTTAATTGGTAGGCTACTGTGATCTACTAATATAATATCTTCAATTGAAGTGCTGTTCCTATTGTTTGAGTTACCGTTTGTCATTACATTTTGAGTTCTGATATTATCATGTACAAACTGTTCTGTGCTTAAAATGTTGTTACCTTGTACAAAATTTTGATTAGTTGCTAAATTAGCTGTTGCTGCTGTACGTAAGGTGTTATCGATGATTGTGTTAACGGGAGTTTTAACTTCTTGTCTTGTATTATCCATAGTTCGCATACCTGAAGTTGCACGTGTTTTAATGGGTGATTGAATTTTATCCATGACATCTAGAGTTGGTTCTAGAGGTTTTTCGATTTTATATAGGGCTGTCGGTCTGATATTTGTAGAAATCGCATGTTGAATTTCCCTCATACATTCTCCATTTTCTGGACATTCACGTATTTTCTTACTATAATCAACAAACCCTGGTTGGGTATATGCTGTTGTCCACACACGTGGTAAACGAGAAAGTGGTAACAAGTCCTCTTGGGTTCTAATTGGAGGTCTAAATGCTCCCCCATTCATTGGTTTATAAGGTAATGAAGCCTGTGTACCATTAACTGCCCCTGATAAAGTAGTGAAAGAATCAGATAGACCAGTAAGACTTCCGGCCATACCACCTCCACCATTATTTCCATAATTACTATACGAAACACTAACCATTGGATTTACTCCTCTAGCATATACATTGATAGCTTCACACGCCCTATTTCCACTTTCGTCAATCATTTCTGTTATTGAGCTATCTTCACCTACTTTGTCTATTTTCCTTGTGTACACTGATTTAGGTGGATCACGAAGGATATTCATGTTAGTTCCCCATGTTTCTACAGAAGGAAGAGTTGCTTTTCCAAAATTTGTTAATCCTGAATATGATAAACCACCTGCTGATGCCATTTATTAGTAATAAACTTTTTATTTTATACTTATTTAATAAATGAGTACTAATAATTCACAAGAACGAATTTGTACTACAGTAGGTCTTGAAAATATAAATACTGCAAATCTAACTTCTAAAGATGCTGATAAAGTGACTGCAGCTTTTTATAAGAAAAAATTATGGTCTGCAAACTCTACTATTAATGTTAAATTTACTGATTTGAACCCTACTGGTTTAACAATTACTCCGCTAAGTAAAATGGATACGTCTAACAGTCCCATAGACCCAATTCAACAGGAATATTTTGAGAAACCTGACAGTAGAACTATACCACAATGGATAGAGTATATAGTAAGCAAAAGACTACAACCTATTGTTAATTTAACATTTAACTTTAATATGGACAGTGAGTGGGATGATACTGAAAAGTCCGATAATACTGTGGTTATATCTTTTAAATCCGGATCAGCATGGTCATTGGTGGGTACGGATGTTAACTCAGAAGAAAATAAGGGGACAGTAACGATGAATTTAGGATGGTTTGATGTGGGTACGGTACTTCATGAGTTTGGACATGTATTGGGTCTTGTCCACGAACACCAAAATCCACGAGGACCGATAGATTGGAATGATAAGAAGGTATATCAGTATTATGAGAACGATCCATTTGATTGGAGTGAAGAAAAAATTACTACTAATATTATTCAAAAATATGATAAAGATCAAATTAATGGATCAGAATTTGATCCATGTTCAATTATGTTGTATTTTTTCCCTGCTAGTTTAACAAATAACGGTATTTCTGAAACCCAGAATTTGAGGTTGTCTGGGACAGATATTGAATATATCATGAAGACATATCCACCAAATACCCAAATTACATCAGCGCAAATTTTTAATCAGTTTTATGGAGGAGATATAGAAGAAAATATAAAAGCATGTAATGCTAAACGCAGTTTGTCCTTTGGTGGGAAAATATTATTTTATCTGAAAAAGTATTGGTATATACCTGTAATAATTATTTTTCTGATAGGGGGGATAATAATAGCAATATTTTTAATAAAGAAAAAGGGTAAGTATTTTCCAAATGTATTAAGAGAAAGGAAAGTTTCTCCAGGAATTCCTGTAATTCAGAAATAAAAATAATATTGTAGATAATAAAATGCCAAGACCAAGTGCACTAAAAACTCCTTTACGAGTAGATGAATTCTATTGTGTTGGATGTAGGAAGAGATGCAAGTCTAATCCTGAACATATGGGTGTTGTTAAATTTAAGAATGGAGCTGTAGCTTTGAATGGATATTGCAGAGAGTGTGATTGTGAAGCTTATAAATTTATTAAACGTAATCAAGAAAGTACCAGACGAAGCCAATATGGAAATAAAAAGATCAGAAAATCACCTTAAAAATAAGTTCATGATTTTATTATGAATTCATAATAAAATGTTATAAATAATATAGTAAAGTATAATAAAATGAATATTGCAGCAATTGGAGCATTCTTGTTAATTATCATACTTATATATCTGATTTATTCTAAATACGGTAGAAAAATTAATATTAAATTGAAAAATCTCACAACATGTATTAATAACTATGCCGATAAACCAAAAATCGTTGATAACAAAGTTATAGTTACATTCTCAACTACACCAAACAGAGTGAGAACATCCAAGATAGACGATATGTTAAAATCTGTGTTAGATCAAAGCAGTCGAGTTAATAATATTTATATGGTAGTTCCAGAAGAGTTCTTGGGAGAAAAGTATGATATACCTAAAAAATACAACGACTTCGTTAATATCTTCCCATCGGCTATGGATTATGGACAAGCAACAAATATTGTACCTGTATTAATACAAGAGAAAGAATGTGATACGATTATAATAGCTCTTAAGGATCATATTATATATGGAAATGATTTTATCGAAAAGCTATTGGAAACGTCTAAGAATAACCCTGACTGTGTTATAGCAGATCATAAGGTTAATCCCACTGCTATACTACTAAAACCAGAATGTTATGAATGCGGTACGATAGATAGGGATAAGAATAGATATTCGGATAGTTGGTTTATTAAACAAGCAAATAATGCAAAAATTATTGATTACAATAAAAATTGTAATTCCTAGGGTATTTATTATTATTAATAATAAATACTTACAAATCTATCAAAGTTGTTTTAATAGTACAATTTTCTATATTACCATAATATGATTTGAATAAATAAGGGTATTTATGTACTTTTTCATAAAGAAAAGATCTACCTATTATGTTTCGTTTCAACTCTAAGACAGATACTTGATCTATTATTTTCATATATTCTCTACGAACTAGATTAAAGTCAACCATGGGAAGTAAAACAATACCCTCCCATTCTTTCCTTTTTCCCGCCAAATCTATTTCTATTATTTCTGGACAATGTTTTTTAATGGGTGAAACTTCATTAGTTAGCAAATTAGATAATGGTTTGGGTATTAAATTTGCATTTTTCGGAGGTAAAACACATAACAATTGTTGAAAAGGAGTTGACGGATTTGTGACTGGATATGTAGGAAATTTAAACGTGTCAACATATTGGCTTAAAATTGATGCTGGAGGCGCATAATGTTCAGTGTAATGCCATTTCCAATGTGGAACACCCCTAGTGTAGTAAGATAAAACCCATTGCATACCTTCTAAATAGTCGTGACATACTTTTTCTATATTTTCTTCAGTTATCTTAGTAGAGCAATAATAGTCTTTATATTTTTCAATATCTACAGTCCATTTATTTTCGTTTTGAATACTGCATTTTTCTAGGAGTGGATCTGGGAAAAAACATGCCTTCTTAGACAATTTATTTTCAAAATTAGCTTTTTCATTAAAGCCTATAGTTTGCATAAACATTCCAACTGTTTTAGGTATAAAACGTATTCTATCATTTGTATTGATTGTTAAATGTCCGTAGCTTGTGCAGACTTGTTTATATATATCTATCATCAGTTCTATACCGGCTTCTATAATTTCAATGGATGGAATATGAGGTAAGAAATCATTACCGACCATAAAACACATAAAAATAAAATCGTCAATAGAAGACTTTATATTAAAATCATAATTATCTGATTCCCATTTCATCACATTACTCAACTTATCATGTATCTTCCCAACATCAACGCAAAAATAATCATTGGCTGCGTCATACATATCTTCCCTCAATATGTAAAAATTAGGTAAATGAGTACCTAGGGCCAACATGATAAGATCGGCGTCCAAACCATGAATACAATATGTATCTTCCCTATTTCCGTAAAATCTAATATAGTTGATAATTTTATGTTCCCCCTCCCCAGGGGCTTTCTCATTTGAAAAAATAACTTGTATATTTTTCCATAGTTCGTCCTGGTGTATCTTTTTGCGTATATACCAATCAATATATTTAGTCAAAAAGTCCATAAATTTAGTACCGGGAGTAATATTATTACTGTCGAATAAACAGGAGTTATTACTCTCCGCAGCGCTTCTAAAACGTCTTTGACGTTGTTGATTCTGTTTGCTAATGGGTGCAGGTCCATCTACACACAATATTAATTTCTTGTTCGGTTTTACGATGTTCAAAATTAAGTCAATAGTATTACAAACATCTTCAAACATTTTAAGTTGTAAATGAAGAGTATTTTGTCTATTCTTATTGGAGGATCTGTTTTGTAATAAGCGTGGTGGAGTTTGATAATTACCATATTCATATATTTTTTGAGCACTAGTATGAAATATACCATTCATATCTATCATCAGATTGTCTATATCGATATTCTTATCTTTTAAGAATTCCGTTTGTTTTACTTTATGAATATCTTCTGAAAACTGATTTTTGAACCATATGAAAAAATGTTTGATACCCATCTTGTTTATTAATTCTTAAGGATCTTGTCCTTAAGAATCATTTTTAATATGTAAGTAATTACGTTCCATCGTCTATTTTCTTACAATAACCAAGACTATAATCTTGAAACGAACCACGAAATAAGTTACAACAGGGACACCCAACATTTTTAAACTGACTTTGTAGCAAAACTCCTCTAGCACGTACCATCTAATTTATTATGATTTACATAATAAATTATCATAATTAGCTTCAATAGAAAAATTATTTTAAAAGTCGTTTAGGGACATGTGGTGTTTCATCCTCCTCTTCAATATCTGAAGTTTCCTCTACAATTGAAAGACAATATTTCTGGTAGAAAGGTAACTCAGTAATAGGTAACATTACATCTGGGGATACACTGTTTTCTACAACTTCTGTTAATGCCACCAACATATTTCTCATATTCTCAATCTCTTGTTGATCTAGATAAGATATAGTACACTGTTGCATTAAGGATGGTCTGACTTCCTGAGTCTTCTTTTCCTCATGACCATTATCCTTCTCACATAACCATTTTTCTACCTCCCTACGCTTTCCACTAGGAAAAATCCACCCACCGAATCTTTCACCACTCTCCTTGTCTGTTAGACTTGCATTCCATATACCACCGATGGTTTTGATATCTTCTTTGTAATCACGAGTATCACCACGGACTACGAATGATTTTGCTGTATAATCCTGAATTTGTATGGAAGACATGATTTTAATTTTTCTACAAATTAAAATACCCTAAATTCAATTTTATTTTATGGTTCAATCACCCCGAGTGTCTCAGATGGTGCAACTGCAGGACCATCGTATGATGAGGAGGAGGGTACCATTGGTATATTAGTTGGAGAACTCTTTTTGGGGGCAGGAGATGATCCTCGTGTCTTATTACGACGGCGCATAAAATATATTATTAATCCTATCACCAATCCTAAAGCTAATAATCCTATAACAACCCATAGAATTATTTGAGTTGTATTACTGTCATCACCTCCACCTGACGGAGTGGGACTGGGACTTGGAGATGAACCACCCCCGCCGTTAAAGTCAGGTTTACCAGGATCTGGTAGGTCATTATCTTGGTATCGTTCATACATATCTTGTATTAAACTAACTATATCATCTTCTGTACTACCAATTTGATCAGGGGAACTGTAATAATCTGTTCCCTTGGTGGGGTTGCAAAGATTATTGATTATAGCTGTAGCTATTTTCTCCGAATCACTTGTAGAAAAAGTGGATCTTACCCTTCCATTCCTAGTTTGAGTCCCGGAATCACTAGTACTAAACGTTTTAATTAAATTCTTAATAAAATTATATAAAATATCATAAGAAGTCGAAGACCAGGAAGAAGATAATTCAAGACAATAATTTAATACGGAAATCCAAATATCTCTCTCCTTTAGACAAGTTCTCTTGTTGCTGTTGTTGTTGTTATTGTTACTACTACCAGCATAATAATTATTACAAGCTTGTACCGCTGCTTCACCAACAGGGTACCAACAGTCTTCCGTTGTGTAATTCTGGCAGCCCATAAAATTTATTTCCGCACATGGGGATCCGCCTGTAGACTGAGTTCTACAAACAACTGATGATTCTCCATCATTCGCACAAGGACCCTGAAAAACATCATCGATATCATCGGGATCCCCAGTATTGTATGTACATGGTGTACCATCACCTGATATTCTTTTACAATTAATTGGGCATGAACGTGTCCCACCACTACCGCCACATTCAGTATCTTCACAACATTCTTGACTTGTACATTTTATATCTTCGCATGGCGTATCAGATGGTACAACTTCTCCACAACTTTCCATACTGCCAGAGACACAATCAGTCTTACATTGTATATTGTTAGTACCACAACTATCAGTATTATCATCTCTACATGCAATTCTACAATTCTTTTCACAACAACTATCAATGTTTTTCTCTGGGTTTCTCTTTCCAGTTCGTGGTTCCACAGTTGAACAAGAATTGCAGTAAATATCTTGACCAATTACACCTGGATCGACATCAGGACTGGTTTTGCTTACACAATTACCACTACTTGAATCAAAATTACAACCTTTTCTTTCACAAAAAGAGCTTGATACAGTTTTTCTAGGTTTAGTGCTCCCAGGAATAGGGTCACTACAATACTTACAACTATAATCTCCATCATTACCTTTACAACCAGCTTGGCTAATTGTGGGACAATCTCCACTTGTCCATTTACAATCACCCACTTGCTGATCGCATCCAAATTTGTCCTGATTTAAACAAACTTCGTCTGTCCCACTTTTTGTGGGGCAACAATTTCCTGAAGATGAGCTTCCACTTTTCCATGTACAACAAGTGTCATCTGCACCTGCACCAGGAGGTGAGTTGGGACCATCACAAGAGCTTTGGTCTGTATACGATGAGCATCCACCTTGGGGTAAACTGTCACCAATAGAACATCCAGCAATATCGCCCATGTTTTTTGAATTTTTACACTTTCCAGTACTCATATTACGGTTTTATTTAAACACAAGATAATACTTTGAAATAAAGATTTAAAATTATTTCAAAGGGCCAGAGTACATTTTTTGTTGGTTTACGACGTAATTATGTTAGTAATATTTGCTGGATGTACTCTCTACTACATACCAATATATTAATAATTTTTAATTTTAATCTCATTTTTTCTTAATTCTTGGATACATATCTGCACTCCCAATATCTGAGCATAAGTATCATATAGAGCGTGATGGAGTTTTGTATTTGGTATACTTTTAAGACTAAAATTTGCGAGGTCGAATAGTGTACGAGTATCCCTAGTGTTCCAAAATTTCCAGGGTGGTTCCATGCCAAATGCTCTGAATGCCGATGCTAAAATAACGCAATCGAAGTCATCTCCATGACTCCATATTTTAGTATTTTTATTTGTACCAAACCATGATGTAAAATCATCTAACATTTGTTTTAAGGGTATTCGATCATCTCCATCGAAAGCCTCCAGTCTAGCTTCCTTATCTTGAGTTGTCCACCATTTTACGGTTTCCTTGCAAGTTTGTAATCCGACGGATAAACATGATTGTATTTGTATTCTTTTATAGAATGTATTTAATTCCTCTAATGGTTTTTCTGGACCATTTCTATTAAATTTAGCAGCCCCAATAGTTAATATAACGGCATTGGGTTTAACACTTAAAGTTTCTAAATCTATCATAACATCTTCCATTTTATTGTTTATGTTTCCTCTATAAACTTGTTGATTTCTGTATATGGTATGACGATACGGTCATGTGATCCAGTTGTTTGAATATAATTAGTAGACAATGCCAAAATTGGTTTTAAAAGTGTATAGTTTATTAGTTCGTCCTCTAAACTGTATATGCATAGGGATTTACCAAAATAACCATCTAAGTATAATTGTGTATTGAACTCTGTGAATGGGAAAGCTAAAAAATTTAATAAATTTGGTAAATATGATTTTATAAGTTCTTTCATGGATGGTAGGGGGGCCTCCATAATTAGATGTGGTATTCTGTATCTTCTTGCTATATAAGAAGCGACTGCTGCTCCAAGGGATTGACCATATAATATGATATTATTGGGTGTATAAGTTTTGCATAGGGTAGCGGTAATAATTGATGCGTCGTTGTATATTTGTTGTTCGCTTGGTATTCCGGTACTATTACCGTAACCAGAGTAGTCAAATATTAGAACATTGTAACCCAATTGGTTGAAATTTTCTAGTTTTTCTGTGTGGTGAGATATATTTGCTTTGTTTCCGTGGCATATTAGGATTATTTTTGTAGCGTTTGGTACTTCGGAGAGCCACCCATGTAAGTTATTAATTGTGATATCTTTATATGTTTTACGGGTTAAAATAAATTTAGTGCTGGGTCTAAAATAGGCGAAACGCTTAACTAATAGAACTGAAATGAACAATATTGTAACTGAAATAAGGAGTATTTTAGTACAAGTTTGGTTATTCTTACCCATATTTATTTACATATAAAGATACTTTATATAGATTATTTATCGTTGAGAAGCAAAAAAGTTGATACGATTGTTGATTGTTTTCTTTGGTTTTTGGGTTTTCACAATGCTTATGGCTGATAATAATATATTAGCAATTTTCCTAGGGTCATCCACCCCATCCATTTTCTTTAATTTATTAACTAATAAGTTGAAATCTGTTGATGATGGTTTAGCAGATGACATCTTCGGAAAGCTACTGAATTGTTCATCCTGAGCTATAATTTGTTGATATTCTACATTAGACGGGTCATCGTCCGGATCAGGTTCTCCTTGGTAATATGGGTTATAGGGTTCCTCGTCGTCTCCCTGATCATATTCATCTGGTATTTCTCCTGTTTCTAAATAACCACCCTTTTCATCTGCGTTTTCATCGTCGCTAATGTCTTCATCACCCCATCGCGAGGATAGAGGGTTTTCATTGGGAGTATTTACATCGTCCTCATCTTCTTGTTCATTTTCAGTGACGTGTTGGATGTGTTGAATTTGGTCAGATACATCTTTGTTAATAATCATAGATGCGGCAGTATCAATTTCTGTTTTTGTGATGGTTCTATCTAGTTCGAATTTTTCATCGAAGATAAGTAATCCGTCTATGATATTTAATAATGCTGAAAGAATACAGTTTTCATATTCATTTTCTAATATTTTATCGGCGCATTTAAAATCGCTATTGGAAAGTAATAATTCTAGATTTGCGAGTATGGAACGGATATTTAGGATATCCTTTTCTTGGGAGAACATGATCATGGTGTCTATCATTATAACTATGCGTTTCCAGATTATTTCTGATATTTCTTTGATAGATTGTTGATCAAGTTTGGAAAATCCCAAACCCTTGGTTTGTCTATTGTATAATATAATATTCTCAAAGTATTTGGGGACAGGGGCTAACACATCATCAACACGGGCAAAAATATGAGAACATGGTTGGAAAACATCATCAAGAACAGAACGGGCAAATTCTGGTGTAATTTTTGCGTTAATAGTGTTACGTGTCTTTTCCCACACATAATTTTTCATTGTGACTATAGTTCTACACATATCAATTACCCTCATTTCTATCCAAGCCTTGAAGAATGCATCCCGTTCTATTAAATCTAATATATTTTTCGTAGTTAAATAGGGTAGGGTTTCACCCTCCCGTTGTAGAACGATTTTTTCCCGTAGTAACATCCAGTATTTTCCAATAAAATTTTCTCCCTTACCATTTGGACCTATACCCAACACTGGGTCCTTGTAATCAGCCCACTCTAGATCATTATTCTCAGTAATCAATAATACATCCTGTAAGACACGATCCTCATATTTTTTGTCGAGGGCTACCTTGGCTAATTGTCTAAGTTTAATAGCGTTTTCGGTGGGTTGTATTTGTGTTTTGATTTTAGTTTCGATGATATCAGGTCTTAGAAAATCTTGTCTGGTTAATTTAATTCTATCTCTCATGTCTTGATTGATAAAACTTGGATTACCCTCGAGTTTGATTCGATTCTTATATTCTTGACTTAGAATTTCCTGGTAAGATTTGGTTTTACTTTTCATGTAATAATCGATAATACTGAAGTAAATATAGTGGGTTATGGTTGGGAATTTTTGGTTATCTATTTCAAATAACGGTAATGGGTTGGATGGGTATCCGTCATAGAGCGGGGAAAGTCTTTCCCATTTTTCGGCTAGTTCATCCTTACTGGTAAATTCCTTACCTGCCTCCTTTTCCCGTAATCTTTCTGGTTTTGAGTGGTATGTAGGGTATATTTCAATTGGAGGTCCGGATGGGCCAAAATAAATTTGTGCAAAGACATCACTAGTTTTGGCGTTTTGGGGGATACTATACTCGACGGCCTGTTTTATTTCTTCATCTGTGGGTATTATGATAGTTCTTATTTGGGTAGTAATATTTTCTTCTAACCCCTTGGGTAAATTTTTATTGTTATACAACTTTTCCACACGAATTTGTAAATCTGCCTGTTGCAGTGGTTTTAAATTTTTAAATTGTTGGATTTTAGCCCTACCGTAATCTTTTTCAGGTATGTTTGGGAATAGCCGTCTTAATTCGAAATCCATCCACATATCAAAAATGATTTGAGCTTTTAGGGATAACTGTAATTGTTTCATTCGTTCTAAATATTTTTTACGTATAATGTTAACTAATGAGGGGGGATAATTCAAGATATCATAAATATCTTGTTCTATCATTATGCTTGTCACTGGTTCCATAGCACCCTTAATGGTCGTTTGTTTATTTCCAGGAGATAATACACGCCAATCCTTGGGTCGAGTGGGTTTTTTGAGGTCAGATGATTTAGCACCTGGTTTATCTTGGGCAAATTCTTTTTGTTTAATTTTATTAATTTTAACTAGAACATCTGAGCCAACAACTACACTTGATGAGGGTTCCCTATCCCAATTTTGTGTGGTTGGGTTTTTGAATCTGATTCTTATTTTTGGGACGTTGTCTTCCGTAATACCAGATTCGTAAGTAACAGTATACTTGTTATCATCAACAAACTTTATTTTGGCCTTAACCCAAGCAAATACATCATTGGATCCCTTAGATTTATCAATAAATTTCAAAAATTCATCTTCTTGTTCTTTTTTAGTTTTGGTACTAGTTTTATCGGATGAAGATTGTGGATAAGAATATTTTCTATGTAAATTTTCTATGATGAATGTTTCATCTGGATACTTCGACATGATCTCGCTAGAGTTCATCATAGTATTTAGAATAGTTTCAGCTGTCTTACCTTGATAATCATCTAGATTGTCACCTGCAAGTATCTTTTTAACCAATTCTTTGTATATAATATAGGTAATATATAATTGATGTTCACGTTCCTTTTGATTTTTTTGATTCTCTTGTTCTAGGTATTGTTGTTTAATCTGTTGACGTAATTGCATCAAATTTTTACCGTAAAGATTCAAGCCAGTACCATCCTTTCCCATTCCCAACATTTCGTTTAATGACATATATCTAATTTCTGATTCCCCAGTACTCAATAAAATATTGACAAGTTCTGGGATTTCATTATATCTTACTTTTAAACTATTATCCAAAGCCTTACGGAGCACTGTAATTATTTCTTGTTGAGATAATTTTTCATACTCTAAAAAAACTTTTTTGGGTACAGCAGTACGAACGATGTCCTTAAAAGTAGGTATACTTAACATATTAGAATATATATAGTTAGTTACTGATGTATATTGTTGCGTAGTATTACCAGTTTCTATATACATCTTGTGTTCAGAATTATTACTTAACAATCCGAATGGTTTTTCATGGGGTTCGTAGATTTTAATTATTGTCATGGTATCTATTTATTATCTATTAGATTTAATAGATTTAAATAAAACTTTAACAAAATATAAATGAGTGGTTTATTATTTCTGACTGCAGACGATTTCCAACTTGTAAAGGGAACTAAGGGAAACATAATGTGTAATGGTATACAAGGCTTTTCCCTAATATTATTTTATTCGACTCAATGTTCACATTGTCAAGAACTAATTCCTATCTTTAAACAACTACCTGGTACTATTGGTGGATGTCAATTTGGTATGATAAATGTAAGTCATAATAAACAATGTGTGATGATGTCTAGAAATACGGTTGCGCCAATAGAAGTCGTTCCGTATGTAATCTTATTTATTAACGGGAAACCATATATGCGATATCAAGGTCCTAACAACCAAGCAGAGATATCCCGTTTCGTAGTGGAAGTATCTAGGAATATACAGGGGAAACAGAAATTGATTAAACAAGATATCAAAAAAGATATACATTATCCCCAAAACGGAGGAATCCCAGCTTACGCAGCGGGACAACCATTATGCGGTCCTGACGACAAAGTGTGCTATTTAGAATTTAACGATGCTTACGGAGCCGGATCCGGGGGTGGTCCAAATGTTAACAAACCGCGTAGGGGTCTTCCACCCGCTGCTGGAATGTAATAGGTTGATTTAAAAATGAGTTTTTAAATATATGAGTTATTTAAAACCAAATGAGTGGATTCCCGTTATACGATAATTTAGTAAAAGATTTGCCCAAAAAAGATCTAACTGCCCAACAAAAACTAGAATTTGTTAATAATATAGATCTAATTGACGAATCAGGTAAAGAACTGATATATGCATTGATACAGTTCTTTAATATAACTAATAAAACAGAAAACCTTCAATCTACTGATATCCTACCCTTTAAGGGAGTCAAGAATGAAACGGAATCAGATAATATCGATATTTATTGGTGCCTATCAGATTTTCCTATTAAGTTGAGGTGTTTGTTATACAAATTTGTTATTATGCATCTTAAAACTATACAAGAAGAATCTGATCGAAAGGATCAGTCTTCTAATTCAATTTGAGTACTACTAATAATATTAATAATATACAAAGAGATAATATCAATATATATTTCCTGTAATTAGGACTATTTTTCGTAGTATAGACATCACATAATCCAAAACAACCTGGATGTCTATATACTTTTTTAACTACCCCGTCTAGATCCCTATATTCAGAACTTTCCCCATTTTGAATAGTATCATTAATATTAATGATACTACACAAATTTTCTGAATTGCAATAATAACCAGTCATTTTTGACTCCAATACAAACTCTAGACCCATATCCGGATCCAAAAACAATGTATTGGTATCTTTATTTAGATTAACTAGATTTCCATCTATATAAGATAAATTAATTCTATCCCCAAACAAAACTAAGTCACCATTCTGCTTAGTTTTATCTACAGACAATATTTGAAAAATAGAACTGTCAGATATTAAATTATTCACAGGTAATTGCCTCCACACTACGTCTTCACTATCATTATCCTTAGTTATTACTAGGGAACTTCCAGAAAGTGTCATTATTACCTCCATACCATATCTTACTGGATCTAAAAAACCACTTACAATAACCGGGTTATTAGCCATTAATATTTGTATGTTCAAGCTAAATTTGTCGAGTTTTACTGGCTGATTATTTGTAATGGTCTTAGAGTTTCCAATCCCCATGTCAGAACTCTTAACCTGTATCAAATCATTCATAAACACTACGTTCGATTGATCAGGAGGAAAATTATACTTATTCGTATTCAAAAAAGTAGTAAATGAATAATCACTATAGTCTGCATTCTTATTGTTAATAAGTCTATTTGTCGGGTTGAATAGTCTTTTAATATCTGTACGTACCGGTACACATATCGTTGTATCATCTTCTAACTTAATATGGTAACCAACACCACATTCTCCGTCACAGCGATCAATACATTCTTCCAAACTCAAATTTTCATAACACAATCCGTCAATAGTATCGTTACAGTCGGCAAAATCAAGATAATCAAGCATGGTATCTTCCCAAACTAACCAATTATCTTTGTATTTTTTTGGTTTTGGAATTTTCCATTTTTCATCCATTTATGTATTATTAAGATTATAATCATAAACACTCGTAATTATATTTAAAAAATACAAATTACAAGCTAAAGTAATATCATGGCAAGTTTTAATAAACTAAAATCAATACCCGTTAACAAAACTGTAGTTTTTTATTCTCCATTTGAGGGAGATGATGTATTAGTTCGTACTGGTACCATCGCTGAGGGATCTTGTTTTTTCCATTCCTTACTACACGCGTGTTCTTCAGAATACACTTCTATGGATAAAAAAGAAAGAATGAAATTTGTACGCAGATTACGTGCAAGTATGGCCGGAAAGATAGATCGTAATAGCTGGCAGGAAATGGGAAATGGCCTAATTTCCAAAGTCCCGTACCAAGAAAATTTCAACAAAATTCTAACTAATTTTTCCAGCTTCCTAATTAACCATGACGAAACCAGTAAAATACGTGGAAGAACTTCAAGACGAACAGTAAAACACTTTATCAAAAATGATCAAGATTATGAATTATTTAAACTGCTAAATGAGTTGGTACCTATTAACGATGGATTTGAAAAAATAATTCTACCAAAAGCTTACGATAGTACCTCGGGCAAAAAAATAGACCGCTGTACTAAGGCTATCATCAAAGAAACACTAACATACTTAGATTCCCTACAAGAATTCAAGGCAATTAATGAAAAACAGCAAGATTACCTAGCCACAAAATTATTCGATTTAATTACCTATATTGGTAAGGAAGCTGAAAATGAAGCATTCGAAAATTATGTTAAAAGTCTAGAAAACACACGGGAGGATATTGATAGTTCCACTCTAGAACTTATATCAGATCGCTTCAATCGTGACATCTACTTCTTAGATGGATCTACTAGATTACCCTACAATCATTGTCCTAATGCTAATAGCATTAAGGGACGCAGATCCATAATCATTATATGGATCGATCATAACCATTATGAGATTGTCGGCAGATTATTACCTGGTAATCGCATCCAAAGAGAATTTTCAGCAGACGACCCCATCGTACAAAAATTCAATGAATTCCTATTTAACCACCAACTTTTCAAACAAAAATACCCAGATTTAGCATCTTATTATAACAAAGAAGACAATGATGACCATACTAGTGTTAACAGCAACATTTCAGCTCCCTCTGACCCGTACTACGATTCCTCAGATCATGACTCAGATCATGGCTCAGATCATGGATCGGACCAGAATGATTAAACTCACGTACTTTTGATTTATATTATCTATAGATAAAATAAATATTGATAGCATATAAAATGGATATAACCGATATAACTGATTTTTTACCTAAATATCCTAATATTAATCCATATACACAGGACATTTTTAATCCATATGATAACGAATTTTACGAAAATATATACAAAAAAAAGGAATTCTACGACCAAAGACTTGACGCAGAGGAAGATTTTCCTGAACAAGCAGGGGAATTAATGAAACATCAGAAAATTATAGCAAGGTTCTTTTCATCATACACTCCCTATGACAGTTTACTATTGTTACATGCAATGGGTACAGGTAAATCTTGTTCTGCCATAGGAGCTGTAGAAGCAATCAAAAACCAAGACACCGGATTTAAAAGGGCATACTATTTAGCAAAGGGTACAGCCATACTTGAAAATTTTAAACAAGAAATTGCCTTCAAATGTACTGACGGTAGATACATTCCCGAGGATTACTACGAATTAACAAAAGGACAACAGGTCACTAGACTTAATAAATCTCTAGATTCCTACTACTCGTTTGACACTTTTGATAAATTTGCTAAAAAAATAAAGGGTATGTCAATGGATATGATCAGGGAAAGATACAATAACTCCATTATTGTAATAGACGAGGTACACAATTTACGCATCAAAAAAGATAAAAAAGGTCTAAATATATATGATGAATTTTGGAAATTCCTACACACTATTCAAGGCTGTAAAATTATGCTGTTGTCTGGTACCCCCATGAAAGACGAAGTAACGGAAATTGCAGCTATTATGAACCTCATACTACCAGTCAATGAACAACTACCAACAGAAACTGATTTCCTTAAAACATATTTTGATATAATCAATACTGACAGACCACCAGTATTACATAGAGAAAATGCCACGACATGGAACATATACAGACTCAAAAATGACATGCAGGATGTACTTAAGGAAAAATTAAAAGGTAGAATATCTTTTTTAACAACAATGCCTTCTAAAGTAACCAAAATTATGGAGGGTAATCATGCCGGATCATTGAAACATTTCAATGTAGTGGAAAACATGATGAGCCCCTTTCAAACTGAAGCCTACAACAGAGCTTATCAACAAGACATTAGTGGAGATAAAAGTGGTATCTACGATCAAAGTCGTCAAGCCTCCCTATTTGTATTTCCAAATGGTAGTTGGGGTTCCGCAGGATTTAAAAAATATATTAAAGTAAAAAGTAAGGGATTATCCATCGGAGACGATGGTGCTAGAAAACAATTATCTTCTTTTAGTATGCAATCAGAACTAAGAGATGCCCTTAACGGTTCCACAACCGAAGAAAAATTAAATAAGTTATTCCAATTTAGTACAATTTATTACGCTAGTATAGTTAATATATTGAGCGCCCAAAAAGAGGGAAAATGTGTATTTGTCTTCAATCGCTTTGTTGAGGGATCGGGATTAATACTATTTGGGTTGATATTGGAACTTTTTGGTTTTACAAAGGGATCCTCAAATATAGGAGAACGTTCTGAAGCCCCCAGATATGTTGTTTTGACAGATAAAACAATTTCTTCGGGACAAATTAAAAATGTTATAGAGAGATTTAATAAACCTGATAATGCACGCGGAAAAATAATTAACGTAATTATTGGTTCATCAATATTAAAAGAGGGATTTTCTTTCCAAAACATACAAGTAGAAGAAATACAAAATCCATGGTTCAATTACTCAGAAATAGCACAAGCAATTGCTAGGGGTTATAGATTGGGATCGCATCGATATTTAATAGGTGTTGGTATCAACCCGCAACTTAGTGTCTATCAAAGAATAGCAGTTCCAGATCCAACTTTGATGGATCCGCCAGTCAGTATAGATTTATATATGTACGAATTATCAGAACGTAAAGATATAAGTATTAAGGGTGTAGAACGCGTTATGAAAGAGGCCTCATTTGATTGTGCCTTAAATTTTAATAGAAATAGATTATACGATGTTGATGACGGGGATAGAAATTGTGAATACCTTGAGTGTGATTACGAATGTGATGGCATTCAAATGCAAAATATAGACACCCTAGAACCTGATGAATTAGACTTTTCAACTTTTCAACTTTACTACTCTATGTCGAACATTGACGATATCATAAATGAAATAATATCTTTATATAAATATGTATTTAGTATAGACTTAACTACATTCTACTTATATTTTACCGAGTATACAAAGTTTGAAATATTATCTGCCCTATACATTATGATCAATAAAAACATACCAATCAAAAACAAATACGGGTTTGTAGCTTATATCAAAGAAAGTAACAATATCTTCTTCTTAATTGATAGCTTATCTGTTATAGGAGGGTACTCAACAGATTATTACAGTGAATACCCTACAATCATTGTTGATACAAATTTCTATCAAATAATTGATAATATTTACCAAACAAAATTACCCCAAATAATAGAACAAATGTGTGCAAGTACTGACCAAAATATTATTAAACAATTGTTATTACAAATTCCAATAGAATTACATGAAGATCTTATCGAATCTAGTATATTAGCCAGAAAAATAAATAAAAACGCTAATATTGCATTCAGAAACATTATATTAGAATATTTCGATAGTTACTACAAGGAAATAGACGGTGTTTGGGTCTCATGGTATCTATACGAAGATATGGGAATACTCAGATGTCTCAAATCAAACACATGGGAAAATTGTACAGATGAATATGACTCTAAGATATTGAATTTAAGGAAAGAAAAGAAGAAAGACTTAGAAACAAATCCCTACGGTTATTATGCTTTATATAATCCCAACGGTGGACATTTCTGCATCAGGGATGTATCAAAACCAATACCCGAGAAGAAACATAAAGTTACTACTGGACGTGTTTGTGGAACATTTGACGCAAAAGACTTATATAATTTAGCTATTAATAAATTAAATATACCAATACCTGACAACATAAACATGAACACTTGGTTACCAGCATTATCTAATTCTAATAGAAAATATGCCAGAATATCATCTAAGGATATTAATAATTCTAAAATATTGTGGACCCATATAGTCAGTAGAATGAAAGGTATTTCTAATGTTGGAGCAAGTGGTGCAATTCAAGATGAAAGTGGAAATTCCATGTATAACGCACAGACTGTACCACTGATGTCCCCAGATAAAATACATCAAGTCATATACTGGGGATCTAAAAAACGTGAACCATTATGTGTAGAATTACTGGAATGGTTCAGAAAAGAAAATTTAATACAAGAAGATTATCAATGTGGTGCAACCGGTGGAAAAGTTAAAAAAGAAACATAAATAAATTCGATTTTTCAAACTATGTTTCCAGTTGAAATTGGAAACATGTCTACAGTTCTCAAATGTCTAGAAGACAAAATAACAGATATGATTATGGATTATAACGAGATTATTGCCGAAAAATATAATATCGAGTCAACAGAATTATTAGAATGCTGGTTTGAGTTTATCGAACAAAAACCCGATGAGAAAGAACCCCCCAAGAAAGAACCCCCCAAACCCAAACCCAAACCTATCAAACAGGAAATCTCAGATGAAATATCAGAGGATGCTTCCGAGGTCTCTTCGGAAGGAACTAATCATGTAAAATCTAAAACTTCTGTATCATGTCCGTATGTTTTCACTAGGGGTGAAAAGAAAGGTGAATGTTGTGGCGCTACTCCACTCAAAGGGCAAACATATTGTTCCAAACACAAAAAGTATGAAAATACTACTCCAAAAGAGAAAAAGGTTTTACCTAACAAAAAACTGGTAAATATACCTAAAACACCTCCCAAATCTGGACAGTCTCCAGTCCTCAAATTACGAAAACATTCTATATTGTGTCGTTTCTGGCATCCAGAAACTGATATGGTCTTTCGACAGGATAAACCCGATGGTCCCATAGTTATTGGCAAATGTGTCAACGATAAATTGCAAAAATTATCTCCTGCGGATGTTGAATTGTGTAAATCAAGAAGATTTCGTATTGATCTTGATGAAGTGGAACCCGAGGAGAAACCTGAGGAGAAACCTGAGGAGAAACCCGAGGAAGAGTCTGAAGAAGAACCTGAGGAAGAGCCTGAGGAAGAGCCTGAGGAAGAGCCTGAGGATGAAGAAGAGGTTGGTGGTTTTAGTGAAGAAAAATCAGAAGATAATATTACCAGAGCTATTAAATCTATTACAGCGATTCCTGATAACACATCGTTAAATTCAGGTGCTAAAGTAGTAAAGAAGAAATTGACTCAGGCTATCAATGACACGAACGAAACTGCTGAAGATATAGTAAATGTGTTGGAAAAATTGCAACACAAGGGGGATGTGTGTTCTGACGATGAATATCTTATTGATGATGAACCCGAGGATGACGAGGACGAGGATGATGATGATGAATTAGTTGATGAGTAAATAATTCAAGACATGAATATCTGCTTGTGGGAACATATTGCAAAATATATTAGTACTAATATATTTTTGTTGAATCTAGTTATTAAAAATGATTTTTAATAAGTAGATTTAAAGTAAAGTACAAAATGCCAGAAGGTCCAGAATGTAGATCTACTATAGACTATTTGAATAAGAACTTACAAGGTAAACTTGTAAATGAATGGGTATTTTGTGGTGGAAAATTTCCTGATAATTATCCAGATGGATTTGTTGAATTTAATAATGCTTTACCATTAAGATTGAATCAAGTAAATTGTAAGGGTAAATTTATTTATTTTATTTTTATAGATGAAAAGGATAATGACAAGGAATATTATATATTACACTCCCTGATGATGACTGGTAGATGGCAAAAGTCATATAATGATTATGCGAAATGGTTTCTAGAAACCGGTAAGGGCAAAACTATGTGGTTTTGTGATCCTAGAAGTTTTGCTACAATTAAATTTACGTCTGATAGAGAAGTGTTGGAACAAAAATTAGATAGTTTGGGTCCAGATATAATGTCTAGGGAGTTTAGTTTGGATAAATTTAAAGAAATTATCAAAAAGTATAATAAACGTAATATAACAGCGTTTATGATGGACCAAGAAGTAATATCTGGTTGTGGTAATTATTTGAAGGCTGAAATATTGTATTACGCTAAGATCTCGCCAATGAGAAAAGTATCTAATTTGAATAAAAGGGAGATAGAAATACTCTATGAGGGATTAAAGATTATACCTAGATTATCTTATAACATGTGGGGTTCAACAATCAAAAAATGTTTGGATGAGGATGGAACTTGCCATTATGATATTAAGGAACTTAAAATATATGGTAAAAAACACGCTAAAAGAACCAAAACTGCAGATGGTCGTATTACTTACTGGGATCCAAAATACCAAGAATAGTAGTCTAAAATATTCTATTTATAACTATAAATAGAATGTCACTGGAAGATAATAACATAGAAGATATAATTAACAAATTATCTCATAAAGTGAATGATATGACAAAAACCATACCTCTCACAGAAATAGAACATGTGGAAACTGATCTTAAAAATTCATTTGAAAGACCCAAAAGTACACCTTTTTTGAGAAATTTTAAATTTAAAATAGGTAAAAATTCTACTGTTATATTATATCTAATTATACCTGTTATCATTGCCATATTATTATATATTTGGAAACCTAAATTTATTAAGGAAGATGTAATGGACACTAATACAGGCGAAACAGAAGAAAAATTTTCTTGGAATAAATATATTGTATTTACCGCAGTAGTTGGTGGTGTTTTATCTACTGGTTTATATGGATTTTTTTATCAGAAGAAGAATTAAGAATTTTTAGATAGATAAAAATGTTTGATTAACCAAAAACTAGCTCCAATGATTATCCCTTTTAGTAACAACATTATATAATTAGATTTTTCAGTCATTGGTAGTATTTTATGAATTAGGGAATCCATGTGAGACGTTGACAGTATAACAAATAGAAATGCAATTATTACTGAGTCCTTGGATTCTTGTATAATTGCATTAACAGTAAACTTATTTTCTGGCTTAAAAAAAGTATCCATTAGATGGATTTCATTATGGGATGGAGGATTTTTATCTACCGGTAGATTATTGAGTGAATCAACACTACTATTATCAAACTGATCTTGTTGAGGTGTTAGCATTTTAAGATTTCTAAAATAAGGTTTTAAATCAATAACTTTTCAGTAATAAATGACATTATCTATCAATAAGTTAGACAAACTTCTTGG
>MDTC01011174.1_pt1 | contig 26512 bp, 23 predicted proteins | sample 811181 | NCBI WGS metagenome assembly MDTC01 (sample SAMN05326644, study PRJNA326480) | marine metagenome | isolation source: seawater | place: Pacific Ocean: North | collected 2011
AACACATCCTCGACCAGAACCGTCGCGATACGATCGTTTCTCTCCAATTTCGCGTCTCGATGCGCGTCCCCTCTATAAATATGTCGACTAAATTGATCCAACAAGACGACGAGCGCCGTCGTCGTCGACGGCGCGCGCAACCAACTCGCGTACGCGCGCGCCACCCTCTCTCGATCCACCTCCTCTCCCTCCATCGCGCGCTCCACGCGACGCAGCGCTTCTCCAAACGTCGACCGTATCTCTTCGTCCGCGATCGTCATCGCATCGCTCGACGCGAACCACTTGCGTTTATACGCATCGTCGAGCGTCTGCGCGCCGCTCGGAAACCAATACTCGCCCACCGCGCGCGCCGTCTCTCGCGCGAACGCCTCGGCCTCGCTCGCGACCGCGTCACCTCGCTCGAACGACGCCTCGCCTCCCTCGCCTCGCTCGAGCGACGTCGCGCTCGGTGTCGTCATCGAGGCGCGTCGCCCCGGGCCGGCGGCGGGTCGAGGTGTGACGAGACGAGAAGACGCGTCAATCGGCAGAGGCGAGCGCCGAGAGAGAGAGAGAGAGAGGAAGAGAGAGGCAGACGACATCGCCAACGAGTTGACGCGGTGAATAGGATCTAGATGTAGATGGCAACTCTACTACATAGCCCGAGAATATAAAAAATCAACGAGTCGAATTGTACGACCTCCGCACCTTGGCCAGCAAATACTCGTATTCGCCGTGCGTTTGTAGCGATTGATGAATCTCCACTAGCGTCCAAGCGTCGAGGGCTGCGTACAAAATTTGTGAAGCGGATAAAGGGCGCTGGCTCCAGTTCGACATTCTCATCGTCTTGTCCAGAGGTTTACCGAGCACTGTAGCTACCAACGTTGACAGACTGATTGGCTGGTAGCGCGCGAGCTCTTCTCGTGTCGACCACGGATAGTTCGTAGACGGTCTGTTGGAACGCGCAGCCAAGACACCACACTTCCACAAGGATTGCAAGTCGGCGACGTTATTCACAGTATTAAAGGAAGAATGACACATGGCAAGTCGATGTAGGTCTTCTTGTACCGCAAAACCTAGTTTCAGCACGTCTTTAGCCTCGAGTATTCTTCCCACAGTTTCTTCTAACGCCTCTGGAAAGTTTTCTACGAGTGCAGGAATATCCAGGATTGCTACCCCACTTTGCGTGGCGAGTTGCAATGTCGCCACCCGAGCTGTCTCTCCTTGATTTGCACCCTTACCAACTGCCGCACCCCATTCAGTGTCCAAACCAATGATTGATTCATTAGCCAGAAAACGGTCCATCGCGTGTAGTAAACTCGCTTTGTCATTGACGAAGACAATGCAATCATCCAGGTGGGTGGGAAGCTGGAAAAACGTCGCACGCCTTCGAGCTATGACTTTTTCTAACTCTAAGGGATCGCAGCTAAAATCCAAGCCACATCTATCAGAGTATTGAAAAGCGTATTCAAATTCTTCAATTGAAGCGAGGCTTTCTATCACCCATCGCTGGAGGTCAACGTCGCTCCCGGCGTGGGAGAGTGCGGCCTCGAACTGGCCTTTACCGATCATTCGACTAATCGTTGACTTGAAGTATTGTGAGCGAACTTCTGGATATTCTGTTTCTAATCGGAAGGTGGTACATGCTTTATGCGCTTGACGCAACGCTGCATGACTTTTTGTGCCCTCCTTGATGCAGTATTTGATCCAAGCGTGGGTAAGCTCCGGATCGGAAACATGTTCGAGAAGCTCCAAGGCGAGAGCAAATTCATTTCCTTGCGCAAGAAGTTGTAACGTTTCGATCTTAACAAAATCCATTAGACTGAAATGGAGGACCAGAGAGATCGCCAAATTGTATTTGGTTTCGGAGATCAGTTTCCTTGTTAGTTCTATCAGAGAGTGCGCTTTGTCGCTACTCGCAAACTGTAAATCCTCCAACTCGAGGCCGTAGGTCTCTATCACTCTGACCGTCACACGGGCCGGAACAGTCGTATTCGGCGAATCAATTATAGAACGAATAAATGAACCTATTTTTGCACGCGACTGGGCACATAACACGACGCCACTTTTCATTGTAGCGCTAAAACTCTTTCGGTTACATTCCTCCCACGCAACCGGTACACCACGAAGGCAGTCCAGCAGCAAGAAAACAGCCACCCACGTATTTGCATCGCCATAGACCTCACTGCTACAATTGTTTGGATCCTTTGAGATTTTCTCGTGGATCAGTTCGATACATTCTGTCACAAACTGTGCTGGCTGTGAAGCGCTCTCTAGCCAATCAGCGACCAATCCTCTTAGCTGAGGATACTGCTCGCCCTCTCTCATGCGCTCCTCTAATTTGGCCACTGCGTCCCTCGGTGTGAATGATGCAGAATCTATGGTGGTATCAACGGTATGGCTGGACATTTTCAGCGTGCGTCTCGACCCACGAGTCGATGAACGTAGCCTAGCCGATTCGTTCAATTGGGGAGGGGACTGTCTCGCTGGCGGTCGCACGTCGATTCGAAAACGCGCGCCGCTGAGCATCAGCCTACGGCAAAAGGGGATTCATACCTGGGTACAGGGGCAGCCGCGCATTCGACTTCAGGTGCGCGAGAGGGCGTGTTTGGCGACTGTCTCGGTGAAAGAACTTTACCGCGGCGACGATGCACTTTACTTTACTTGAGTGGGGGATGTAAATTTATGATGATAAATTGGTATAAAATTCACTAAGAGTTTCCGCTCGATGAATTTTCATACAGCAAGCCAGCTACGATACCTAAGAAAGAAAGAACTTTTGTCTGTTGAAGCATTTATTCCGACTCAGACGGGCGCTCAGCGTTTTCCCAAGACTCGTTCCATTGCTTGTCATAGAAAGTAGCCTCTTCAGCAAGATCCTTCAACGTATCGAGATCGTCGAGAGAACGAATGAGGGTGACGAAGATGATGGTGGCGAAGATGGCCGTCTTGCCCAAGAAGGAGTTGTGCAAGTCGACGAGGCCAGCACCGCCCGCAGCGTCGATGAGGTACGCGCAGGCATAGCCAACCATTGCGGCGCGACCGTTCGCCTTTTCCGCCTCCGGAAGGTGGAAACGGCGCATCCACACGTGCCACGGCACAACGGACGTGTCGAAAAGTCCATCTTCATCATACACAGCCGGACGATCCTCCAACATCTTACGGTGCACGACTTCGGCGTCGATGACAGCATCCCAGTCGACTTCGCCTTCCGCATTCTTGAACTGTTCGAGATCCCAGTTACCGTTCACCCATCGCGGATCTTTCCACGCAGACTGTTCGCCAGAGAAGATCGCACCAGTCATGGCAGCGGCGCCCGCAGCCTTGCCGTACGCCTTGTCACCCTTGAGCGTACCGCCGGTTTCGAGCGGGGCAGCCTTGCGTTCAGTGGTGGCCGTGGCGACGACACCTCTGCAAATAAAGATAAAACAAACGATACATCGCAACCGTCAGTCATCTCGCTCCATTTCATCGTTCGTGGCGCGACGTAATCCTTCAAATCCAACAGTGCCCTCTCGCGAGCGACGCCGCGCTGCACCAGCTCCAAGACACCTCGAGATCGGACCACCACGCGCGTGAACCGTCGCTTCGCGAATCTGTGCCGGGCGGCGGACGGCGGATTTCGTCCCAACGTAATCCCAAATCCTTCCTGCGTCCGCACTCGCGCGCGTTCTCGCGCCATCTCGCGTCCCGACGCGCGATCGTTCCGCAAGACCTCGCGCGAGATACTTTTCGCGACCTTATCGACCCCGGCGAGCGAAGCGTCGACTTACCTGGACGTGCGCGTGCGGCGGATCGCGATCGGGGCTCTGCGCGACGGCAAAAAATCATCTTCGTCAGTATCGCGTTCGACGGGCGACAATCTCCCCTCGGGCGGCGCCTCGCGCCGAGCATTCCCCGAATGGATAAAACGGGCGAGCCCGACCCGCCTCGAGCGCTCGCGCGAGTCTTCGCGTCATCGAGCTCGGGCGCGCACACGCGCGATCGCGTCGCGCACCTGAGCGCGGTCGCGCTGTGCGTCAAAGATTGCATCATGTTCGTTTCGGATCGACGTCACGTTGTACCGTCCCCTCGCCTCGCGTTCGCCTCGCCCCGTCGCGCGCGCGCGCCTCGAGCGCCTCGAGCGCGCCGAGCGTCCGGTCGGGTTTTACGATTGGCGCTTTTTTTTCGCATCGCGCGCTGGTATCGTACTCGCGTTGCTTTTAAGGTGTCATTCCCCCAATCGCACGCGTCCCCTCGCCACGCTGAGATCTCGACCCAGATCTCGAGCGAGCGCACGCGTCGTGCCCTCGCCCCGACCGGACGGATGGATTTTGGATGTGTCCGGAGCCTCGCGTCCGCGTCGTCGTCGTCGAGCGCGCGGTCGTCGAGTGCGCGTGATAGATACGCGCGGCGGCGCGTCCGAGAGGGAGCGAGCGGTGCGCGCGTCGAGTTCGCGTCGTCGGTCGATCGATCGATCGACATGGAGGCGTTCTACGTCGTCACGTTTTGCGCGCTCGCGTGCGCGTGCGCGACGATGGAACTTCGAAAGAAACGGATGAGTGGGAAGGCTGCAAACTTACCGGCCAATTTCTTGGCGTTCCGAAATAATTACTTGGTGGTGTACGCGTTGATGATGGCTGGTGATTGGTTGCAAGGACCGTACGTGTACGCGCTGTATAAACACTACGGCTACTCCACGGGAGACATCGGGAAACTGTTCATCGCGGGATTCGGAGCCAGTATGATTTTTGGGACAATCGTGGGGAGTTTAGCGGATAGATACGGACGTAAGCGCGCAGCTCTCACTTATGTGGCCACTTACATCGCCTCGTGCATCACGAAACACTGGAGCGACTATGGTGTACTCATGCTGGGCCGTTTCTTTGGTGGAATCGCTACGTCGCTCCTGTTCACCGCGTTTGAGTCGTGGCTAGTTTCTGAGCACTTCGCTCGCAACTACGATTCGGACTGGCTGAATGGAACGTTTTCAAAAGCTATCTTCATCGGTAATGGCTTGGTTTCGATCATAGCGGGCTTATTGGCCAACTACTTAGTGACGGACATGGGTCTTGGACCCGTGGCGCCCTTTGACGCTGCCGCAACGTTCCTGGCAATCGGCGGTGCCATCATCGCATCTACTTGGACTGAAAACAAAGGTGCTGCTACTGAAAATGCTTCCCTTGAAGCGAGTTTCCGTGCGGCCTCGAATGCCATCTTCAATGATAAGAAGGTGCTTTATCTTGGAGCCATGCAGTCTCTGTTCGAGGCCGCGATGTATTCATTCGTATTTTTATGGACGCCTGCTTTGAGCCCGAACGAAGAAATCATTCCGCACGGAATGATTTTCGCTACCATGATGGTTGCGTGCATGATTGGTTCATCTATTGCAGGACAACTTCTTGCGGAAAAGGATTTGCGCCCGGAGAAATACATGCAATATGTGTTCTTGGCGTCTGCTGCCTCACTTTCGTTACCCATCTTCGTCAACATGTTACCGTTTCCGCAAACCGCTGGTAACTCAATCACATTGGAAGGTCAGATAATCATGCTTGGATTCCTCGTCTTTGAGGGTTTAGTTGGAATTTTCTGGCCGAGTATGATGAAGATGCGCGCAACGTACGTTCCAGAGGAAATTAGAAGTACCGTCATGAACTGCTTCAGAATTCCTCTCAACTTGTTCGTGTGCATTGTCTTGTACAACGTGGCATTGTTCCCTCTCTCTGCCATGTTTGCTATGTGCACGCTCTTCCTTATTGGAGCGGCATACTTGCAACGAAAACTCGAAATTATTACAGCTGTTCCGCAACAAACGCAGTCTATCCCCTAGTCATAAAAAATGAAATAGCTACGCAACTTTGTAGTCGTAAATTTCAATGTTTTTTTCCGTAAGAGAATCAGTAGAACTGCTCACTCCAGGGCTCCATCTCGCACTCCCATGACGCATGCAAGTGCAGGTTCTCGGTCAGCCACCCCACGAGTGATGTGAAGATCGCCTCATATTTCCGCGCGCACTCCTCGATAACATCCACTCAAGCGTGCGCGAGTAATAGAGCTACAGCAATGGTATGCCTTGCGCTGGTTTCCGCGCAGGATTAGTCATGGTGGAATCCCGCGAGCCGAGCAAACTCTCCGAACTTGAACACTGACCGTCTTTTTCGTCGATAACAGAATAAGCTCAACAGGAATCAGAAGGCGACTTTACGCCGATTCATGGATGTCGCGGAAACGAACGACGAGGTGATCTCACTGCAGGCGCTCCGAGACGCGTCGTGGGATATAGAGTCTGCGTTCGAGCTTTACTTTTATTCTTTACGGTCAAGAAGTTCCAACAAGTCTTCCACGAATGAGGCTGGTATTAATGCTCTCTTCGATGCGTACAAGGTTCGGGACGATGAGAGCGATGAACGATTGGAGGCCGAGGGTATCATCAGGCTGTGCGAAGATTTAGGTGTCGATCCTTTCGATCCGGTGACTCTCGTCCTGTCACTGAAGATGGGGGCCGAGAGCATGGGAAGGTACACGAAGCAAGAGTTTACTCGGGGAATGACTGCTTTGGGGTGCGATTCAATCGCTAAATTGAAAAGCAAGATAGGTAGTCTCAGGAAGGAGCTGGAAAATCCAGTGAGTTTTAAGAATGTGTACGAATTTACGTTCGGCTTCGCGAAGGAGCCAAACGCCAAGGCCTTGACTCTCGAAACAGCTGTCGGTTTATGGAAGGTTTTGATGGCTGAGAGGTGGTGCTTCACAGACGATTGGTGTAGTTTTCTAGAAAACAATCATGGCAAAGCGATATCGAATGACACGTGGTCGCAAGTCCTTCAATTCAGTAGACAGGTGGGTGAAAATCTTCAGAGTTATGACCCAAATGACGCGTGGCCATACCTGATTGATGAATTTGTTGAGTGTCAGACTTTAGGGAGCAGTGGCGAAGTGACGCGGTGAACGCTCTAGAATTACTAATCTAGATATACAATTGTACACAAATGAATCATCAAGAAGAAGCTACATTTCGGCGCCTCAACCCTTCGTCAAGCAAGTCAGCCCGGTTCACATGTCCCGGTGCTTGCGAACTCATGACGGAATCCATCGCATCGGCTATGGCTCCGGCATACTTAGACTGTTCTCGTGACTTACTTGTAGACAGGCATACTGTTTCATCCAATTGTGTTCCCATTATCAACAGAGAGAGAGCCGTGACGAAGAAGGCGAAACAGCTTAAACTTGACCAGAGCAGACCAACGATGATAACAAACGATGTCATTGGGTAGAAGTATAGGATTTTCACGAAAATTCCCATACTCAAATGAACGATCGCGCGCGCTTCGTAAATTTGTGGTAATTTAGTACTTCCAGCGTGCGGTTTCATGGTGACTTCGATATCTGTGAAGAGTGCCTCAGCGTTTTCCTCGTAATTTTTCACCATAGTGATCTGTATATTTTGCTGCTCATCAATCAAGCCAAGGGCATGCAATGGCCACCAGACGATGGTTTTCAGCCATTTTACTTCTTTCGAGGTATATTTTACGATTCCAGGGCGAGATGCATCGACCAAGGTTTTGCCCTGACGCGTCTTCATTTTCGCATCCACTTGAAACATACCAACATCGAAATTGTATTCGCTGTTCGGTACGATGAACTCAATCTCAACGTCAAAGTTCTGTCTCGGGCTCAACATTCTTTCGCGCACATTCGAAGTCTGCGATTGTCTCTCGCCAAACTTTTCACGCACAAAACTCGCTTTGGCGATGGGAGAGGTGGAAGTGTAATCGAACACAAGGTCTTGTGTTAGCGACGCTGGACCGCTTGGAACAAGAAAGAATCGTGTGGTGAAAACAAGAATCACAGATAGAATCAGTAGGGCACCCGCAATCAGCGCGGCGCTCAACGTGAGCGTCGCTGCGCGTTTACATACTCGCCTTACTCTGGCACTGAATTCCGCGAAATCTTCCTCTAGCATCGTCCGCTTTTCATCTGACATGGCTCTGCAGAGCAAGAGAAAAAGTGGAAACGATGTGAATGTTTTCGCTTGATTCCTTCGAACCTGCTTCTAGACCGTTGCCTATTCCCACGGCGTCGCAGATTGCGGTAACCGATTCAGGACGAGTCCATTTTGGGGGAGAGCGCTTCTCATCTGCACTGTTTGGCGTGCAGGCGGCGAGTGAACGCAAAACAGCGGCACGCGGTACAGTGAATCTCAGAGATACACGCCCTCGACGGCTGTCAGTGGCGTGTTTGGACCGCGACGGTGCCGTCATGCAGTCGTTCACTTTCGCGAAGAAGAAAGCGCCGCAGGCCAAGGTTGCCGTGCAGCACGAAGAGAAGAAAGAAGAGGTTGAATTTGTGACGGGTGTGGCAGAGAATGGGCTCGAGGGTACAAAAGGAACCACTGCGCCCGAGGTCAAGGTTATTCCCAAGATTCAGAATACGTTTGAAGTCGGTACTGGACGTCAACGCAAGGTGAGTCTACGACGTCAATTCTCTGTAGAGACACGAGTGACTGACAAACGCCATTTTTACGTGCAGGCCCCAAGCTTTATCCCGACAAAAGAAGAGATAGAACAAGACGCGCAACGATTTCACGTTGCAGAGACCATAGCAGCTAGTGGCGGCGAGGTGGCTCAGCATGGAGTGTCATACGGGTTAACAAAAATGGGTCCAAAAGGTAGTACTCCCGCTAAAGGAAGGAGTGATGAAGAGCGAGCGAAGGAGAGTTATATTGGTAAAAGTTTACAAGAGAAAGAGCTTCAGGCATTCAAGGAAGATATGGAGGATCTACCCGATCAAGCATCCATGGATGATTATGAGGATATGCCGATAGAAGATTTCGGGAAAGCCATGCTACGCGGTATGGGATGGGAGGAAGGTAAAGCGGTCGGGCGAATGCACAAAGGTATGGTGGAAGCAGTTGAATTTATTCCCCGGCCCGGTAGACTTGGTTTAGGGGCACAGCCAGCCACAAAAGATGAACCACAAAAAAAATATATCAAGCCGGGAGAATCTAGAGAAAAGAAAGCAGACATGGTGAGAGACCCACAGGTTGTAGCAAGCGCGGGACTCAGGAATGTGAAGACTTTAGATGAAAATCTTGTTCAGCGCGAAGCGATTGGACCTCGGAAAGGCAAGATGATGTTCATCGCGAGTGGACGTCATGCAGGCATTTCTGCTCGAGTCATACAAATCACCGGTGAAAAGGTCAGTGTTGAGCTCACCAATAGTGGGAAAATAGTCACGGTTAGGACGAGTGAACTAGAGGAAATGGGTGCAAGTAAGCGTGCAACAGTTGGTGAGAAACGTGATAGGGATGGTAAGGGTAAAACAACAGGAACATCAGCCAAACCATGGCTGTTTGCTAACATTCGAGTTCGAGTTGTTAGTAAGAGTTTCCAACGAGGACAGTTCTACCTGATGAAAGGGATCATTGAAGACGTTTTGACTCCTACTGAATGCATGCTACGACTAGAAGATGGAGGTAAGACGATTGAAATCGGCCAACGAGCGTTGGAAACTGTTGTACCAAGACCTGGTGGTCGCGTTTGTGTTGTCGCTGGCAAGTTTTGTGGGCGTCGCGGAAAACTACTTGAAAAGTACAAGTCGAACGACACCGCGTCGATACAACTTAATGACGACTTTGAGGCACATATTCTTCCTTTAGATTGCATCGCAGAGTACGCGGGCGCGATGGATGAGGAAGATGATTGAAAATGCAAGATTGTAGCAACCCTAAGCCTAGCGTAAAAGTCGTTGCCCACATCTTCACACGCCCACAACACATCTCGACAGCCCGCGGTTGGGTCGCGTCGACGGGGTCGCGAATCGGTCGCGGTCATGCGAGTGTGTTGATAACAACGAGCCGTACGATCTTGGGTGGACTCTAGCCATGAGTCGTCGGCGAGTGTCCTTCGCACGCCTCGTGTGTTATTTCATCGTGATCGCTCTCACACAGCCCAATACGGCCCAATCTTACCTTACAGGAGATCTATACGCCGTATTGGGCCTTGAGAGAGGAGCTAGTCCAGCAGATATCAAAAGAGCATATCGTTCTTTGTCGCTAATTTATCATCCGGATAAACAAAGGAACGTCGACGACGATGAGAAGAGAAAAGCAAGTGAACGGTTTGTTGAAATACAGAAAGCTTACTCAACTCTGTCGGATCCAGAGGCCAAGCGAACGTACGATTTGCAGAGTTTTTCAGATGCAACTACACTCAACCGTGATTCACATCTCACTGGATTTAATCGCCGTGGAACTTGGGACACGGGATCAGCTGCTGACGGGCATGTTCAGCGAGGTGGTTTTCAACAAGCAGAGATGATTGCTTCCGAAACTGTTATGCTGAATGAAAAGAATTTCGACAAGCTTGTTTTCAACAGACAAAAACCGTGGTTAGTACAAATATACGATGATACCATCGATTCCTGTCACAGGGCTGGACCGACGTGGGAGCTCACGTCACGTTTGTTGAATGGCGTGGCAGAGTTTGGTCGTATCCACGCTCTCACGAGTCCAGTTCTCGTACAGAGACTAGGATCTAGCGCTTTATTCTCCCGTCCAATCCGTCGATCAGATTTACCTGTCATGATTGGTATACGCCCAAACTGTAAACATCCGTCTTGTGTCATTCGTTATCGTGGATCCATCAAGGCCGACCTGCTCGTGTCATACGTATCTGAGAAAGTGTTGGGACTGCCACATCTTCCGTTACTTCCAAACGATCAAGTTCTATCTATGACTGCTGACGATAAAGTACAATTCGTTTTAGTTACGACGTCTACAACTTCTGTGATCGCCCGATATTTAGCTATGGAGCATAAATCGGATGTTCAGGTTGTGCGAGCGGATTTCGAAAAAGACAAAACTTTCTGGTTGAAAAATTTTGGTATCAGTAAGGCACCTGTGATGCTCATCGTTCGAGATTTCGGCGCGACAGTTGCTGAAGATGTGAGTTCAAAAGAAAAAATGAAAGAAGTTTTCACCGCGCATAGATTCCATCGTATACCCAAGTTGACAGCTTCAAGTGCGGCAGCCAATGGCTGTAGTCCAGATGGGCCGCAGCGGATCTGTTTTGTCGGCATTCATTCCAGATCAGGTGTACTCAAACAACGACTAAAGAGAACATTATGGGATACTCGGAATGAAGTGGTTGCGAGGATACCTTCGATGGCAGAGGAGGTGAGTTTTGGTTGGATAGAAGGGGTGCATAACAAAAAGTTCTTAGAAAGGTTTGGTGGTGGTGATGGAGAAGTATCGTTGGTTGCCCTCATCTTCAATGAAATCAAACCCACGATTGTACATTATGATGCGTTTGCAAAGCCAGATTATGATAAGGATACAATAGTACCATGGGTGTTGCGTATATTGAATGCAAATCGAGATGATTTCCAAGAATATAACATGTTGCCGAGTTCAAGTTTATTTGATGAGACTGGTGCACATGTGCCTTCTGATGAGATAATCAAAGCTCTTCGCACTGATGTGAGCGATTTAATTGAGGCACTGTGGTATTTCACGTTAGAAACAGGTGCTCTTCCTCTTTTAGGCACAATTTTTGCAATCATCACTGCGAGCTGGCTCAGGCGGCTCATGACTCGTATCCAGATGAATAATATGAATCATGGGAGCCAACAGCGACAGAACATGAAGAAAAAGGTAGAGCATCAACTAGTAGATATACGAGGGCATTATTTGAAGGGCAAAACTATTTATGTGGTCACCATAGTGACGCCGGAACCGAACGAACGCTTCAGAAAACTCGCTGAGCGTTTTAAAAGTGAGAAATTGCTCGCTTTTGTGGAACTATGTCAGCGCGATGTTGACGCATTTGGATATTCTCAAGTTTTCAACGATCCACGGGTGAAGTCGCACGTCATCATTTGGCATCCATCAAAAAGTAAATGGCAGTCCATCGGAGACGTGGATGATTCCACACGAATTGAGCAGAAGCTCGATCAAATTCTCAATGGACGAGCTCAGTGGATTGAAATTACTAATACTAATTCAAAGCTTTGAGCGCCATCGCAATTGCTTCCTCAAGTCTTGTCTTGTTCGCTCCCGTGAATTGACATATTAAGACTTCACCTTTGTAAATTCGGAAGTCAGGCGTTGACTGAACTGCAAGAACATCCTTACATAGATGCGCGGCGGCAGGGGGGCTATCCCCGACAACTTTCAAAAAAGAAACATCGGGATGGTTTCTTGCAATGACTTCGTATGAAGACTCAAACTTCTTGCATGGCCGACAATAAGAAAAGCCCGCCTCGACCACAACAACTTTGTCTTCTGCCTTAGACGCGACTAACTGACCACCAGCATCAGTAGTGCATTCCGTCGCAGCCTTTGCGGAATCAAGTGCGTCTTGTAATTCTACAACTGACGAGATCTGCGTAACGATGCTGTGAGACACCTCAGAAGACCACCATCTTGTAAGCTGCTCCTTTGTAATTGCTCCAGACAGTCCACAATGCAACTCTTTCATGACGCCGTGAATTTCTGCAATTGATAAAGGCGCGCCAAAAAATCTTGCCCCCGTAATCAGATCATTTTCACATATTTCACCGTCTTTGTTGGCGTCAAGTTTCTTGAAAACCCATGCCATCTGCTCCTCAGAAAGTGGACGGAGAATTTCGCTCTCAGTAACAGTTTGACAAATTGCATCCCTCAAGATACCACTCGCCGCCTTACTCTGAAGCTCAATATGTGCTCCTACTGCCGCCCCTTTCACCAAAGCTCGATCTGGGAATTCTCCCATGACGAGTACATCTTCATTCAGACCAGCTAATTGGACTCCGGGTCGAAAAAGTTTCAAAAAAAGCTCTTCATGCATATCCGTTGCTGTGCCAGTGGGTAACAGTATGAGACGCTCCGGCGTGACACTTGATGCAATTTTCTGAAGATATCTATCCACTAAAGAAGCCCATGCGAGAACTGCGTCTGTTTCCACGCACGGTTCTTCTGATGGTTTTATGTCCTCGAGCCACCATCCTCTACCATTCAACCCATAGTCCTCCACCCGTCCGATAATACCTTCGGATGCGGGGAGTGGCGGCACGACACCGGTCCAACCCCACACTTTTTGTAATTTTATCAATTCGCGTTCGTACGTCCAAGTTAAGTGCTTGAAGTCCTTGTTGCGAACTTTCTGACCCCTTTCGTACAAGACTGCACCAAATCCTTTACCCAGTGTGCAGACAAGCACTATACCAGCTTGCTCACGACCAGGACCAAAATACATCTCTGCGTACGCTGCCGCTTCAGTGTGGATCATGGTTGCAACGCGACCCTTCCATTCAGGAATCATCGTGGATAGTATATGCTCTCCCTTTTGAACTCCTCCAAGTGCACGAACGGCTAAGCGCGTGTAACTAATCCCCACTGGGCCCTTCCATTGAAAGTGCGTTGCAATCTTTCCAAGTGCCTCTCTAAGAGTCTCCTCACTGAAATCTTCGATGGGCACAGAGACTCCTGGTCGCTGGAACTCTGCATTCGCAGTATCGACTGGTGCCGCTTTGATAGAATGCGAGCGGATTTCAATACCCAGAATCAACTCACCTTCCGGGTAGTCACGGTCTGAAAGTACCCAGCCTTGGCTTGCAACAGCACACACCCAACTATGTTCACGGTGAGATGAACGTAAAAGACTCCCCGTTTCGGTCGAGAAAGCGTTTGAGTGAGCTCTGAGACAATTATGATGCGATCTCTTAATCACGCCTCTGTTTCCACCACTCGAGGCGGAGGCCTCTCTCTGTGCGCGCACGAAGCGCCCGGCGGGCCCCGGTCCCGCCGTTGTGATGAGGAATGAGCGTGCTCCCAACATCGATGCGAACGCTCTCTACTGACCCTATAGCGCGGTAAGAACGAGCAGACCGGTTTTCCTCTCGTCTTCTTCCCTCCTGCGCTCTTCTTCCCTCGCCTAAACCCGTCGGCTTGTGTGGACAGGGCGCTCAATCCGATCGGACTGGTCGCTCGTCGTCTAATGATTTGAGTCAAATCACAGCGCAGCGGCGCACATCTTTCACGTTTCCACTTTTGAGACTTCAGTGTGGCTCGCACGGTCGTCGGCGCGTGAACTAGAGTCTCTTAGAGAGAGTATCGGGGCGAAATATCGTGACGGACCTTGTGAGCTCAAACTCAAGTGAGATCTCGGTCGACGCCTTGCGGTCGAAGCGACGGAAGACGGAAGACGCCCGATCGTCTGAGAGAGAGAATCATGGGGCTCAGAGACTTACTGGGGGTGCGAGGACGCGATAAGAAGAACGAGGTATCGTCTAGTGGAACTACAAACTTGAATGAAACCACTGATGGGACTGGAGCGACCAGTCCGATCAGTGAGAATATAGAGCAACCCGATTTCGGTGCGCCGGCTGAGAGCTTACCGCCCTTGCCTGCCACGAGTGGAGCTTACAATCCCTACAGCGGCTTGGGTGGACCGTTCGATCCGTCCATGAACAAAGCAATTTACGCGTTATCAGATACGCCAGAGTTTTTGTTTGACGAGGAGCGTGCGGTGAAGACACGGAGCTGGAGTGAAAACCTGACGTACCTGACTGGGGTTGGATACCTTGGTGGGAGCATCGCTGGAGGTGGATGGGGGTTATACGGTAGTATGAAATCCGCGCCCGAGTCTTCCTTAGAGACATCCAAGTTGAGGTTGAACAGAATGCTCAACGCGGTGAGTCAGAGGGGTAGATCAATGGGGAACACGTTTGGTTGCGTTGGCTTGTATTATGCCGCTCTCGAAAGTGCGTCAATGGCATACATGGAGAATAGATATGATTCATTATGCTCCATTTTTGCCGGTGCAGGGGCAGGTGCTCTTTACAAGAGTATGAGTGGCCCTCGGGCGATCGCTGTGTACGGTGCCGGGGGTGCTTTGTTGTCCGGGCTCAACGTGGCTGCCCAGAGTGTGATGGGGCGTTGAGAAGTGCGCAATCATTCAGTTCATTAAAAATCATATCTTAGCGAATGCAGTTCGTATTTTTAGTCTTAAGAGATAGAGCGTAAACGGACAAAGTCGTCATGATACCCTCCCATCTAATGTTCAAAATATTCGTCGCTTTGAAAACATCGCGCCGCGGTCACCGCTGTCAGAAAGAACACGCGGCTCAACCTGATGCCTCGTATAAGGTGAAAGAGGACGAAATGCGCGCTCACGTGACTCCCTCGAGTTGGTTGGTGGCGTGAGTCTAGTATCTAGACTATGTGTGCGGCTATCGCGCCGCTGAGGGGTGTGTGCTTGTAATCGAAATTGCTCGGAAGAACGACGATGGAACTGATCTGACTGGACTTGTTGCTTATGCCAATGGCCAGAATCGACATGCGTGACGGTATCGATTCTCACTGTACTTTGAGGAATCGTTTGAGACTGTCTTTTCAATGGTTTGTTCGCCAAGATAGTCTTTGGACTCTCCAGAGAAGTGTGAGTTCGATGTTTCTCTCTAGATTTTTCTTGATAACGCTGCTGTAATTCTTGAATGTCGTTCTCTCTATCTTTCAGTTGTGCCCAGAGCTCATCTTGTTTACTTTTTGCTTTTTTATAGGCTGCATGCACATCCTATGGAGTTGTTTGTCCGACGTCACATCCACGTTACAAAGTCTGCAATAGTACATACCTGAAGTTTGCGTTTATACATTTCTGCATTTCTCTGGGCACTCGTGTACGATTTTTCTAACTCTGTCCTATATCTAAGCTCTGATTGATCATTCCAAAACTTGATGCCGTGTGCAACAGCTGTCAGCATGTCGTTCGGCGAGTAGCCCGACAGCTTTCTTTGAAGTACCGCCAGGTCTGGTTGAACCTCTGCGACGCGAATATCTCGTTCTTCCATCTTCGTCGCGCAGACCATGCACTGGTGCTGCTCCAAAGCGACGACAACGCATTTTTCACCTAAAATGGTTCGTTAGTCTGGATGATACGTTGCAACGCGCGTGTCGGGGCTCGCAGGGCTAGTGAAGTTTTTGAACAAAAACAAAGGCAGAGGTATAGCAAAGCAACCGCGTTCACCGTCGCAACGCACAGTAGACGTGATCGCACTGCGAAATATAACTTGATCCAGCATCTAGTGCGCACCAGCAGCCGTTGCACGATAACATGACCGCAAGCTCCTGTGCGGACGACTGTGGTGTTTCAGTGGACTTTTAGACGAGAAGTTGGGATTTCTCCTCCTTTGTGGGTACTGTTTACCGTTCGTGACTCAACGGACTCTTGCTAGCTTCCAAGTTTCCAAGTCCGAAACTCTTTGCTAACGAAACGGAGGCAGCACAAGAGTGGTGAGACGACGACGCTCGAGAGCGCGCTCGAAAGTCACTGCACTGCGCGAAGCGATTGAAACGCGAGTTCAAGCCGCTCGTTGATGCAAACAGGAGTTGAAATACGTGACGAACGCGAGAAAAGATTTTAAAACGAGGAGATTCCGTTACAGGAGGCGTGGTGGTTGGTGCTCGTCTGGCGACCTGGCTAAGCACGGTCCATGGTGAGTGAGATGATTGATGGTAGTGATGGTCAAGTGTTTCTGAGTAGCGATGTGTCTCTCGACTTCAGTGTGCGAATCACGGCCTTGTGCGGTCAACTCCCTCACTCACGAATCACTTCAGTCGAAAATGAAATCTTTGTCAGTGCACGACTCGCTGCGAAAGACGAAGCTTTAACGAATGAAGTTTGTACAACTGTGATCGTTCACGCCGATGGAGTCGCGGAGTGGAAGGAAAACTTGAAGTTTCCTATCAAGATCAGAGACCTTCCACGTGAGACTTGCATCGAATTCGAAGTCCGTTCGGCGAGAAGAATCCCATATTCTGTATTGGGTCGCAGTAGGGTTTCGGTTTTCGGAGAAGATGACAGAATACTACAAGGGTCACATTGTTTGATGTTAGCGACGTCAAGCGAGCAGTTAAACGAGTACCATCATCTCGGGGTGAAATTCATGGAACAGCACGATGAGCTGCAGCGTCTCGAAAGTTTCTTGGTGCAGTATGAGCAAGGAACTTTGCCCTCGGTCAATTGGTTGGATAATCTAGTATTTTCCCGAATACGTGATGCCCGCGGAATACAATCGCGCATTGCTCGGAGGACAGATGACTTCATTCAATTGTTGCTTGAGCTACCCGTGTATGTGCATCCAGTGATTTTCCATGAGGACACAAAAGAAAGCTCTCCAGTTAATAACATCGTCAGTTGGCAACGATTAACTTGGCTTGTGGATGATGAAGTGAATTTGATGTTAGAAAATCCAGCCGAACGGAAGCATCAAAAGCTTTCGCGTAGCGTTGGGCGTGGAGTGGTTGATATGGAATTGAAGCCAGACGGCGCTGAGAAGCGCAGACTTTCCGCCATCATCCAACTGCCACCGACGAGGCCTCTCGATATGGAATCCCAAAATCTGCTCTGGAAGTTCCGATTCGCCCTGAGACACGATTCAAGAGCACTAACGAAATTCCTTAAATGCGTCGATTGGTCTGATCCAGCTGAAACAAAGGCTTCAGTGCAGCTCATGCACGAGTGGGCACCCATCGGACCTGCGACTGCGCTGGAACTTTTGACACCAAGCTTCTCAAATAGTGATGTGAGACGCTATGCGGTTTCGATTTTGCGTCATGCTGAAGATGATGATCTGTTGGTGTATTTACTGCAACTAGTACAGGTACGGCCCGCTCCTTCTGTGTTGGATCACTGTCCAGTGTGTGTTCTGCAAGCGATTTTTATAATTTATTTCTCCCGACTGACGACTTGACACTGTTCTCTTACAGGCGTTGCGATACGAAACGAACGATGATAATGAATTAGCTAAATTTTTAGTGGAACGTGCGGTAGCGGATGAAGTTATCGGCAATTATTTGTACTGGTACGTGGAAGGCAGCCATCCTTGAGCAGCTCCAAATTAATTAAATTAAATATCCCATGTGCTCTTTCTGACGCTTTCTCCAATAGGTATCTGCAAATTGGATGGGAAGGAACAGCAGCCGAGCGTAGCTCAAGTGCATTTGCGATGTTCGAGCGGGCTTGTCGTGCAAAGGGAAAGCGTGGACAAAGTTTCTGGGATACACTGAAATTTCAACATGAGCTGATGCAAAAAATTACGGTGAGTCTTAAGCTTTCACGATGATTTGAATCCGTTCCTCAACTTGATGTACAGATCATCACGCAAGAAGTCAACACATTACGTGGAGCCCGCAAAGTTGAGCGTTTGAGGGTGCGTTACAAATAATTATCTAATTAATTAATTAATTGCAGAATTTGACTGTTTCAATCATCAGGCTATACTGTCTAGCGACAACGCGCTAGGTTCTGTACTTTCATCTTTTCCACGGTCGATTCCAAATCCTTTGAATCCAACGGTACGAAGTTTACACGAGTTTTCGGGGAGTGCATGCGTATTAATTATTTTGGGTATTTGTAGGTCCTTACGAGTGGTATCGTTGCAAGGTAAGAACTTCGAGATTGATTTGATTTTCGCGTTGGTGACTAATACATTTGATGGTAGTGAAAGTAACGTGTTCAAATCGGCGCTTAGTCCTTTGAAGCTTTCATTCCAGACGCTGTGAGTTTTTACATTTATTTTGCACTTTCAATTATTAATTTTATTTTTTCAACTGAACAGTACTGGAGATCGTGCGATGATGATTTTCAAGAAAGGAGACGATCTGCGACAAGATCAGCTGTGCGTGCAGATGATTTCTCTGATGGATAAGATTTTAAAGCGAGAGAATCTTGATTTGAAGTTGACGAGTTATCGTGTACTTGCTACCGGTAGTGACACAGGTCTCATCGAGTTCGTGAAGTCGCGAGCCTTGGCAGACATATTGAAAGAACACGAAAAGTTGACCACGTACATAGCTTTACACAATCCAGACCCTTGTGGGCCGAGCGGATGCACCGTGACAGCTATGACAAATTTCGTCAAGAGCTGTGCTGGATACTCTGTGGTGACCTATCTACTTGGAGTGGGTGATAGACACTTGGACAATCTGATGCTGACGTCGGATGGAAGATTGTTCCACATCGATTTCGGTTTCATCATGGGTCGTGACCCTAAAATATCACCGCCTTCGATGAAATTATGCAAAGAGATGGTCGAAGCAATGGGTGAGTACTTCAGCGAGTTTAAAACTTACTGTTGTGAAGCATACAATATCCTTCGAAAAAGCGAGTCTGTGGTGTTATTGTTGAACCTCTTCAGTCTCATGGCGGACGCGAATATTCCAGATATTAACATTAATCAAGATTATGAGAAGGCGTTACTGAGATTCGAATCGAAGTTTGCATTGGAACTCGATGATGAAGCTGCGATGCAACACTTCATAAGTGAAATCCAGCGGTCCAGCAACGCCTTGTTGGATCCAATTTTTGAGCGTGCTCATCGCGTTGCTCAGTATTTGAGATAGACTTTGTGACGAGAATGTAAAAGTTTGTAAAGTATATTAGGATGAATGAAATATTGTCCATCGAAATCTATGCTACGTCATCTACAACTATGTTTTCAGGGAGCTAGTCATCCCTCAGCTGAGCACGCCGACGCTTTTCTTGGCTTTCTTTCAGCACATCTTCTAAGTCATAAAGTTCTGCTAGGTCTTCCCATATCTTACATTTATTCAAACGATCACCCTCGCTCGACGCCATACGCTTTTCGTGCACTAAGATTTCGCGCAATTGAAACTTTGTGAAGTTCCAGGGGTTGTCATACTCTATTGCTCTTCGTACAAAATGTCTCTTGACTTCATCGCTCGGAAGAACACCATCAGATCTGAAAATTGACAAGTTCCATTGTGCTCCCCTCGCGCACATCGCGCTAGCCGCACCAGTGCATTCTCTGATTCTCTCAAAATCTTCAAAACATTGGACGTCTCCATTCGCAATCACTGGACAGTCGACAGCTTCTACGACATTCTTTATCAGATGCCAGTGCGCTGGCTCTCTAGGGCGCTGTGGAATATAGCGCCCATGCACTGCAAAAGCTGAGACGCCGCATGATTCTATGATTTTTGCCAGTTTAATCGTGTCCTGTTCACTTTCCAGCAGCCGAATTTTACATGTGACGTGGGTCTCAGAGGGCAAGTTCCTTCGGAGAGTGGTCAGGATATCCCTGACCAATTCAGGTTGCCCAAGTAATCGGGCACCCATACCACCAGATGTACTAAAATGTTTTGGACATCCCATGTTGACATCAATCGCCGCAACATCGCCAGCTACGAGTTCGGCACTTTGAAGCGCAGAGACCGCTGAACTTGTTCCAACCTGGAAAACAACACGTTCCCTCTCTTCTGGTATTGTCCTGAAGGACAGTTTACCTTTGACATCGATAAAATCAATAGTTTGCAACTCCTTATTAAGTACACGCTTGCAGTGCATGAATCGCTTGTCGACAATTTCCTCACTGTAGACCAGGTGTGCACCGTACTCATGAGCGACTAGGCGCGAAGCAAGAGTACCGATACGTACCATCGGTGCTAAGATGTTCTTCCCGGTATAAAACTCGCGAGCATTTTCCGGAACGCTCATGTTCCTAGCGCATCCGTCCTTCCTCTTCGGCGACTCGTACCGAAGCGTCCCGGAATGAGACTTGGCCGCAGTTCAAGTCGCTTTTCCACCATGCGTGCGACGTTGACTTCGGTGAAAAGCGCTCAGCTTACGCGCCACCCTAGAAGTTTTCGACGATCACCATCGAATGCTTGCCACCGATCCCGCGTGCACGGAGTGACCGCCGCGAGCTCGACCCCTTCGCTACCAATAAGTACGAAAGAACAGATAGGACAAGCCGCTGAAGCCATCAAAGCGGCGCTTGGGGACGGTATTGAGACACAGTCGATCACCCTGAACTTACCACTCATCGGAGCAACCGATCTTGACGATTGGCCCGGTGGTATTAGACAGCAGTACGGCGCGCTTGCCCCCATGATTGGTGAGGTGCTTAAAAAGTTGAACGAAGATGCGAGTGGGAAATGCCAGCAGCGCGTTATTGACGACGCAGATGCTGTCGCCGCTATTACACTCGAATCTGACGTTATTGTATCGTTCCCTACCGCTGAAGTTCTGGACGATTTACGTGATATTGAGAAACAAAAGTACCGCCTAAAGATTATAGCCAACCCACAGTGGAACACAAGCGGTGCAATCATCGGAGACTTCGGTTTCGGACCTTGGAAGAAGAGGGCAGAGGATTTCGTAGGTAAATTTGAAGAAGTTTACTTCTTGAACGAGCAGCGCATCCAGGGCGAGATCGTGCGTACTCTGAAAGTTTACCCCGACAAGTTTCGGGCTTTTGCGCTGTCACCGGACGCAGAGAACAAGGTCGTCCCTGAACTCCTCGGCGTTTTCGACGAGAGACCGATGTATGATGAGCTGAAGAAGATATTAGAGTCCAGAGAAGGATCAATTGCTGCTATGAATTGGGTAGAGCGAGCGAAGAGAGAAGCGATGTTCAACGCAGAAAGTTTGAAGACGCCTCCTAGCCAAGAATAGTGAAGATTTGTAGTCACATAAGTCAACTTTCGCCACTTCACGTCCACGGCGTCCGCGCACGACCTAAGACACTCTCTTACGAGAAAGCTTGACGCGATATTCGTTTGCGTGCGCAAGAAGTGACGACTTTTCTTCCGTTGACGCCCGTTCAGCCAAGATGAGTCGTGCCCAGGGCGGGCAGCCTTCCGTTCTGCAGGAGCTGTTCCTCGTCGGTTGTAGCGCCATCTTGTCGATGATCGTTTTAAATTTTGGATTGAAGCGATTAGATCCTAATCGTCAAACGAGTAAGGCGGCGATCGAGAGAAAAAAGGAGCTTGCGAGCCGTCTGGGACGTCCTAACCTAGATACAAATGTGTACGAGGATGCGATTGCATCTGATGTTGCAAACCCAGATCATATTGATGTCACTTTCAATTCCATCGGTGGTTTGGAAGACGTAAAACGCTCCTTATATGAATTAGTTATACTTCCGCTTGTGCGACCAGAACTTTTTGCCCGAGGAAAGTTGTTGCAGCCTGCAAAGGGTGTTCTGCTGTTTGGACCACCCGGGACGGGGAAGACTCTGTTGGCAAAAGCGTTGGCTAAGGAATCGGGCGCGTGTTTCATCAACGTTCGTTCATCCACGTTACAAAGTAAATGGTTCGGCGATGCCCAGAAACTCGTTTCAGCGGTTTTCACGTTGGCCTGGAAGTTGCAGCCTTCGATCATTTTCATTGATGAGATCGACTCTTTCTTGGGGACGAGGAAGTCAGGGGAACACGAGGCTACTTCAACGATGAAGACCGAATTTATGACGCTTTGGGATGGATTCGACACTGATGATAACGCTCAGGTTATGGTTCTTGGGGCGACAAATAGACCATGGGATGTTGACGAAGCAATTTTGAGACGCCTACCACGTGCATTTGAGGTGGGTCTTCCAAACAAGGAACAACGAGCACAAGTACTGGGTGTGACTCTTAAGGGCGAGAACTTAGAGCCTGGTTTTATCACGCCGGATCAAAACTGCCCTTTGTGGAAAATTGCAGATGAAACTGAGGGTTTTAGTGGAAGTGATTTGCGTGATTTGTGCAAGCAGGCAGCTTATGGTCCGGTGAGAGATTTTCTCCAAACGGAAAGAAAACAGGTAGCAATTGGTCAGGTACCCCCTGCTCGTCCCCGCGCAATAACCTACTTGGATTTTAGATCAGTTCTTGATACGAGTCCCCCTTCAACAGAAGCTGCATCCATGTACCAGCAGACTGACTTCCACAGGAGAGCTGCGAGAGATGTCCGCAATAGTGAAAAAGCAAACAATGACATGCAGGAAATGCTGGCTCAGTTAATGAAAGTAATGGCTGAAAACAAACAAGACTCTGATGGACTAGACTGAGTAACTTTGTTGTACTGATTAAACACGTTATATTTTTCGCATTCAAACCAACACAACTCTGACGTACTGATCGAATCCCGTACATACTGCGAGTCCTTTTTTCTCGGTATGCCAATCCCAGGCGTTGATTGGCTGCGATGAAAGATGTTTCGAATTGACGTGATGCAATTTGCCAATGATGCCCTTCGTCTGACCATCGGCGGTGATTTGACTTCGGCGAGCTGGGTACTCGTACTCGTGTAATTCAACGGCGCCATCTCCGAGTAGTATGGCCATCACATCTCGATCCTGAGGCAGGTGCCTAATAGCCCAAACCGTTGTTTTTTGTTTTGTGTAACATGTGAGTGAGGCAAATCCATCGCTTGCGTTATACGTTCGTCCGTCAAATATCACAAACTGGCTCTCCAAACAAGTTGCGACAAATTTGTTCATTGAAATGTCTTTTCTGTCGAACTCAACACTACAAACGCCATTTGAGACGTTTACTTCAGACCTAACGGTACCTGTCTTTAGATCATACATTTTGATATCTCCATTTTCGTACCCAGCCAAAATACAACGTTCGCTATTGTCGAAGGAGTTGCCAAATGCGACTGACCAACACTCATATGACTTTTCTAAGCACGATCTAAATATCGCCACGGCGGCTCTTTGTCTCCTGTCCCATACTTTTACTGTTCCATCTCGACTACCTGTGACGATTTCAGGAGCACCGATTCCATTTGTACCGCCCCCACATCCGTCCATAGCATTGATTATTGAATCGTGCGCTTTCACAGATACAGTCGGTTCTACTAAACTTTCCAGGTCCCAACTTTCCAAGTCTCCATTCGCGTTCCCTGTGAACATCTCACGCTGTGGAATCGTATGACCACCAAAAGTACAGCACTTAAAGCTACTTGCGTGATCGGAACTCCGCAGCAGATCCATCCCACCCTCATCCAACTTGAAAACACTGAGTCTTCCTGTTGACTTTGCCGTCGCTCCTACAACGACGAAACGCGCACTATTAGGAACCCATCTGACGTCGTGAGGTGTGAAATCAACGTTATGGCTAGAGAATTCAATGATATCTCGACGTTCGTATCCCATCGGCGATTTATTTGCGACCGAACTCTCTGCAAGAGGTCAACAGTTTCGAGCTACGTGAACGAGAGCCTACAAATGGAGATAAGACTGTGATTGGTTCGAATTTATATAGCGTCTACGTGAATATTAGAAATGAACTGTACACGAGTACTACGCTGTAGAATATATTTGCGCGCCACTGCGACATACTTCTCAGATCGTAAGTCTTTTTGTCAACTAACAGAACAAGCTGAAGTGCGATGGTATAGCCGACAGAAGTGGGATGTGATGTGCTCACTTGCCACCGAGCGTCGGGAATGCAGAGGTATCTTCGATTTTGATGTTGGCACCACGACCGCCGCGACCCTTGCTTTCACCACGACCACGACCGGAGTCTCTGCTCCCGCGGCCACCTCGGCCACCTCGGCCACCTCGATCTCCCCGATCTTCCCTCTCATCCGTTTGCGCCGGGGCAACACGGAAAGACACGTCAAGAGTTTGCTTGGTCGCTGAGTTCTTGGTACGTTCGCGCTTACCCTTGACGCCAGTCGCACCAAAGTCTAAGCCATCGTCTTCACCGCTTTCGTTCGTGACGAGCTTGAGTCCATCGAGGGCAGAACCATCGAGGACCTTCGCTTCAGGTTTTTTCCATTGGCTAGCAAGGGCAGCTCTCTTTTCAGCCTTGAGCGCTTCAGCTTGGGCAAAAGAGAGCACGTTGGAGTTTTCCGCAGCCTCGGGCTCGGTTTCGCTTTCGTCAGGCGCAACAGCGTTGACATCGGCAAGCTCATCACCAGCTTTTCCCCAGTTGCCTTTACCAGCACCGCCGCGGTGACCATCGTGACCTCTACCAGAGGCGTCGCGACGATCGAATTCACGTCGAGAGCGTTGACGGCCTTCGCCGCCTTCGCCGCGACCGCGGCGCGCGGAGCGGGAGTGACCTTTATGATCACCGCGGCCGCCTCTCGCGTGGAAGCTTTTGCCGCCTTCGGCGCCGATGACTTCGCCTTCGAATTCACGAGTCGCCTTCGCAGGCTTAGACCCGTTACCGGCGTTACCCTTAGCGGGAGCGGAAGCTGTTTGAACGAAAGGAGTTTACAAAGGTCAGTCCGTCGCGCTCATGGAGTCTCAGAACCTCGATTGGGGTTTATCCTTCGACCGACCCACGCGCGTCCACCCCGCGCGCGAGAAGCGCATCGCGTCTCGCGCGAACGACTGCAAAAATTATTTTCATCCCCTCGTTCTCCCGCATTCATTCAATCGCGCGCACCTTTGGACCCACTCGAGGGCTTGCTCGCGCCGGTCGGTTTACTCGCGCTCGCGACCGGCGCTCGCGGCGCGTCTTCGTCGAGCGCCGCGAACGGATTCGACGACATGACGCACGAACGACCGCGGCGACGAGACGTATCGAAGATTAATCTCCCACTCGAACCTCGCTCGCCTCGGGCGACGCCTGACGTCGAACGACGCGCTCGCGACAGGCGTCGACGCGGTCCCGCGCTCGAGCGCCCTCTTCTTCTCTCTGGGAAAGCAGTCCTTTCCGCTCGTCCGTTCACGACTCGATGCGAGTCCCCCATGAGGGTTTGGACACGCGCCCGACCCGCACGCTCCGCGCCGTTTTCGCATTTTCATTTTTTTTCTCTTCGTGTTTTACCCCGAGCGGTGCGGTCGAGTCCCGCACTTTCGTCCGCTCGAACGCGCGCGCGCGTCCGGATAGAATCGTCGCTCTCGTCGTCACCGACGTCACCGACGACCGAAGCCTTCGATAGAAACCTCCGGATCGACCGCGCGTCGTCGACGCTTTGAATGGAGATCACCCCCGACATCGGCGCGGTGGAGGCGAAGAGCGCGAAGCCCGTGCGATTGGGTTGGAGCGACGCCCCGCGATTGACTCGAAAGTTGGCGGTGCACACGGGAAAGGCTGCGTGGACGTTTGGCACGTCTTTCCTGGTCCTCGTCGTCCCGCTCATCGTTCAACTCCACAGGGAGGAGCAGCTGATCGAACTCGAAAAGGAACAGCTCGGCGTTCTCAATCAACCCACCACGCTCCAGGCGGAATAAGTTCGTCTGGGGGGGGAGGCGACGAGTAGGGAACGAAAACGAGGAAAGTGTAGCACGTGGAAAGGTTCGACAGACTGAGCGAGTGAGGCACAGAATTGGAGGAAAATGAGTGGTGTGAAAAGGGTGTTTTCGCTGTATCGGGAGATCTTGCGAACGCATCGCACTCTCCCAGGCCCTATGAAGGAACTCGGGAGTGCATATGCCCGTGAAGAATTCAGACTCCATCTACGCAGTGATAAGATCCAAGAGAAGCAATGGCGTGAGTTTATCTCTTCATGGGAACAGTACGTGGATTCTCTGAGAGGGGACGGGGACAAGGGTGTTTCTGGTGACTTGAACGAAGACGTTGTCGAGCAGTTATCACCCGAACAGCGTGAGCAACTCTTGAAGTTGAAGGATGAGGCACTGCGCTTCAAATTTCGAGACGACCGAGAGACAACCTAAGCATGGGCATGATGCTGTGAAAACCAGAAAATTATTCTGAGCCTCGTAGGCACGAATTCGCAACTAGTCGTTTTATTGTCACATAAACACATCCATAGTCGAACACGATGCCCACAGCTACAGGTGGTAGTGCCAAACGAGAAAATCTAGAAACGCACAGTCC
>MDTC01038908.1_pt1 | contig 26491 bp, 23 predicted proteins | sample 811181 | NCBI WGS metagenome assembly MDTC01 (sample SAMN05326644, study PRJNA326480) | marine metagenome | isolation source: seawater | place: Pacific Ocean: North | collected 2011
AGCCCGAGCCAGAGCCAGAGCCAGAGCCAGAGCCCCAGCCAGAGCCAGAGCCAGAGCCCGAGCCAGAGCCAGAGCCCGAGCCAGAGCCAGAGCCAGAGCCAGAGACGGAAGTACAACAAGACTCTACTAATTGCCCAATATGCGGTACTGAGGCTCCAGTAGGCTCTTCTTCATGCATAGTCTGTGGGTATTCATTTATTTCATGATACAGCATCTATTTCGACCGAAGTGTTGATTGTTGTCTTGTTATGCCGGAGTACATGGCCGAGGCAACAAACCCAGCAGATGCCCAAGTCCAGGCGTTGTCTGCAATGATGGGTCCTATGATGGTAATGATGGTTGTAATGGCATCAATGATGTTTTTCCCCTTCATTAGAATTGCATTATCCGTCAGTGCCGGATCAGTTATTGAGCCGACTCTTCCATTCCACAGCCAATACTTCGTTCCTACTGTCTTCGTAGTCGGCTCGAGTATAATGGTTGTAAATACAATTATCCGGTCATTTTTTGTAGATTCCCTGAAGCAGGCTCACAATGCTCACAGGGGCAAGCAGATCGGTAAACAGCTTAGGGAAGCTAGAATGGAACGCGATACCAGTAGAATCAACAAGATGCAGGAGCTTCAATTGTCTTTGGGGCCAGAAAATATGGCGACACAGGCTGAAATGTTCAGGCCCATGATGTTCACAATAGTCTTCATAATAGCTATATTCAGCTGGATGTCACATTCCATAGAGACATTTAGGGTATCATACGTTAGCCTCCCATGGTCTCCAACATGGAGTTTTAATGAGAGGATTTTCTGGATAATACCCGCATGGATAGCATCTTACATCACGATGAGCGCACCTCTAGGCAGGATAATCGATAGGCATATCAAAATTATCAGGTATAAGAGACATCCATTAGTTCTAGCAGCAGAACCAATCCCAGAGCCTCTCTTGCATTTGCTTGAGGAACCAAAGAAGAAATCACGTTCCTCTGAATCAAGGACCAGACAGTCCCAGAGGAGAAGGTCAGGACCACGAAAAACAGGGCAAAAGAAAGAGGAGCAAGAAAAGATCAGACGTGGAAATACTCTCGCCGCTCCGCCAATGAAAGGGTCTACATGCCCTACATGTGGATCAGAATTCATTATCCGTGCGTCAAGTGGTAAGCTCAGATGTGATGTTTGCAGGTACGAATGGAGGTGAGTCTCTGCTCATAATGACTGTAAGCGGAAAGCCAGGTAGCGGTACATCAACGCTAGTAGATTTGCTGTCTAAAAATAAAGGATTGAATTCTGTAAATGGAGGTGATATCTTTAGGCGGGAAGCACAAAGAAGGAAACTTAGTGTAGAAGATTTTAGTAGACTGTGTAAGGAAGATTTCGAAGTAGATAGGTCCCTGGATGATGCCCTCAAAGAGATGATTTCATCTACAAAAGGACCATCAATAGTGGAGAGCCGTTTGAGTGGGTGGTGGGCTTACCTGGCACGTGTAGACTGCCTTAGAATTTGGATTGAAGTGTCAGACGAAGAAAGAGCGCGTAGAATCCAGTCTAGAGAAGGCGGTCATTTTGATGATGTCCTTGAATCATCCAAAAGAAGGAATTCTGACGATATGGAGAGGTATCAGGAACTGTATGGCATTGATCTAGATGACATGTCGCCATACAATATGATTATTGACGCAGACAATCTTGATGCACTAGAGGTATTTGAAATGGTTCAACGAGAATTGGAGGACTGAAATTGGGAAAAATGATTATCCTACAAGATTCAACAAAAACCGATTCAAAGTCTGGAGGAAATCCATATTCCAGAGATATATCGGAACTTTTTCAGTCGGGGGTAATTATAGTCAACAAGCCGAGAGGGCCAACCAGTCATCAACTGGCTTCTTGGGCTAGAAATCTTCTTGGAATCAAAAAACTCGGCCATGGTGGGACATTAGATCCGTTTGCAACAGGGGTTCTGACTCTCTTGTGTGGCAGGGCCACGAGGCTAACTGACATCGTTCTGGAAGGGGGGAAAAAATATGTTGGGGTTATGAGATTCTCTAAACAAGTCGATGAGGACAAGGTAATCACTTCCTTATCCTCTTTAGTGGGGAGATCCTATAACGTCCCACCTAAGGAATCTGCAGTTAAAGTGAGAGTGAGGAGTAGGATTTTCAACTCAATCCAACTCCTTGATTTTGACATAAAATCAAGAGTCATTGCTGTTGAAATTGATTGTGAGGCAGGTACCTACATCCGTACATTGGCTAGAGATTTAGGACTGATGGTCGGCTCCAATTGTGAATTGATAGAGCTTCATAGGACTAAATCTGGAACCTTTGATTCATCAATGGCATGTACAATGCAACAGCTTACCGATGCTCTACATGTGTACAGGGAGCATGGCGATGAGCGAGGCCTTAGGAGGATAATATGCCCCATAGAAAGATTACTTACTCATCTGCCTAAGGTTGTCATAAAAGACGGTGCTGCCGCGGCTTTGTCACACGGAGCAACCCTTGCAAGGCCCGGAATTGTCAAAGCCTCAGCAGGCACTAAGGCTGGCTCAATTGTACTAATTGAGACCCTAAAAGGAGAAGCAGTCTCTATCGCTGAGCTGACAGTAGATTCAGACGCACTTCCAGAGATAGACTCTGGAGAAATTGCAATCACTAAATCCGTTTTGATGAGTCCCGGGACTTACCCCCAGACATGGACTAAATCGAACTAAGCAATTTCATGCTCTTCGTAAATCCACTCATCAGTCTCTAAGCGAATTATCAGCTTCATCGTGATGCCCTCCATCCCAGTTGGAAATCGTGTTCGAAAAAGTAGCATGTATAACCATTATCCGAGAATAACCGATTATCGGCCCTCAGTGCTCTTCATATTCTTCCTATGAACTACTTTCTATCCTTTCTGAAAGGCTTCCTTACTCTGCCAGGGCCAATCTGAACAGCAGCAAGACAAATGATCATAATACCAATTGCCAAAGCCAACAGAACATCATCGTTTACCCCTCCTATGCCTCTCTCTTCCCCATTTGTAGAATCATGGACAATTACCTCCACTTCCTTGATATTGTTACTTTCGTCGGTCTCGAGAATAGATCCAGAATAATCAACGTCTATCCTTACAAATTGGCTGGATGGCCCCTGGAAAACAGCGTCACATTGTATGTAACCGAGTCCACCGGATGAAATGTGTCCAATTGTCGAGGTTCCAACTAGGGCCCCATCGAGATAACATCTCACTTCAACGCCACTCGCATCACCCATTCCTTGGTTTCGGACATTGGCAACAATCCTTCCAACTTGCCCATCGATTATCATAGAGTCCCCTGTAACTGAATTTGTTATCGATACACTCTCAACCAGAAGGTCTGATTTTGATGTCACTATGACATCAATAATCTCCGAATACTGGCTATTGCCGTCATTCACGGTAACCTCCACGGGATGAACACCAGTCTCAACTGGTGTCAAACTTAGAGTCCCCTCGGAGAAAACGGCCCAGGAACGGCTGCTTGTAACCACGAGACTTTCAGAATCGGGATCAAATATCCGCAACTCCAAGGTTGCAGTTTCACCTATCTCGACATATATGCTCATCGGCAATCCCTCGAAGACCGGGGGATCTTCAACTTCAGATACAAACACTCTGAAGGAATCCGCCCACTCATTTCCACGCTCGTCCTCGACAGTTAATTGAATCAAAGACTCGCCATGCGATTCAGAAACCGGCTGGATGACTAATGAGCTACCTTCTGAATAAACACTTACTATATCCTCCCGGGAGCTAAAAGCATTAACAATTAGGTCTTCTCCTGATGTCAAATCATCGGTACATGTTACGCTAAGAGGAAGTAATACTCCGCCTCCGTCTTCAATTAGTTGAATATCTTCTATTCCAATGCACACAGGATTCCTGTCCCATTCCAACAGATAACCTCCTGAGATACTAACTGACTCGATATGAATGACTAAGGTTTCCGGAGACCCGTCAGAGGCCCATTGAAATCTTGACGCAACACCAAACTCGACAGAGTCTGTGTGACCAGGCAAAGCATGGCCTATTGGGACACTAACAGAAAAACTCCCCAAATTTATCGGTATAGTTTCAATGAGATAATTACCCATGGCGAACCTGAGAGAGCTCCCCGCTTGTGATAGTCCTGAAATATTTCCAATTATAGATCCCGTAACTTCCAAATGAGGGTCATTGAGGTCAATCCGTGTAGAACTAATACATCCATCATAAATCGTCAACCTAACCGAATTGGTGACATCACTCTGGGTCAACAAATCACCATTGCCATATGTCTGCCAATTTTCAATTGATGACTGTCCCTGTGGCATGGCTTCAATTGTGAAATTACCATCTCCGAATACATGAATCCTCCCCAATTCTTGACCGTAAGGAGCAGTAACTGTGAATTCCCATGTGCCTGGATTTTCGTCCTCAGTGGTTAAGCCACAGCTCTCTGCTACTAGGCCGTTGACGTCACCGTCGTATGGCCCGAAGTCTAAGACAGGCATTCCATTTCCAATAAGCTCATTAGTAGCCTTCACATTTTCAAAGGAATACCATGGTTGTAGATACTTGGCTTTCATACCAACTGCGTCTACCCTCACTTCCGAGTCATCACTGCCACCTCCCTGAGAAACGTAGTCTATTGTGACATAGGCACCTTCGGCCAGTTGCCAAGTCCACTGTGCCTGATCATCTATGGGAAGTACTAGTGGATTGTTCATTTTGTAAACCCCCGAAATAGTTCTGGTGTAGGTCTTAACGAGTTTTTCACTGCCCACGCCTCCGAGAATTATTCTCACGGTATCTGAATAAAGCACGTCTGGTATCTCAAAGTGGATTACCAATGATATATTGGTCAGGACCAATGAACCCATTCCCTCAAATTCGAAACCATCCAAAGTGATATTAGGCCCTCTGGACCATGTGTAGAATCCATCAGGATTGCCTATGCTGTAATTAGACGAAGTAGGGCTTGAACTTGACCACGATGTCATCTCTCCAAAGTTCTCCGGCCTGTCATGGGTAAACGACAGCTCGCCATCTGCTACAATTCCTGTTGAGAACTGAGCAGGATTCTGACTAAATCCAGAAGTTGAAGAAATCGACCAAATAGCGCTATCCTCAAATGAGCCTGCTTCGAAAACCTCCATCTCTTCTACAGTGATAACAGTATCACCAGCAACAATACTGGGAATTTGAATGGAAATAAGCATTATGAGCACCATTGAGATGCACCTTCCCAACCCCCTCATATTTTACCCACGAGAACCATAGTGCTTCAACCCGTTGGTCTCTGGCGCTCTCTGTGCATAACTGTTCATAAACGGGACTACTCTCGACAATTCACAGACGGCTGTGATAGTGTAGCGGTTAGCACGGTGGGTTGTGGTCCCGCCGGCCCGGGTTCAAGTCCCGGTCACGGCCCCATTACTAGAGTCAGCCTTCAAGCTCACCATCGGGAATATCATGCCCCATTTTATCCACCTTTATGGCCATATATTCTCTATTCTCATCACCAATCCCTACTATTAGTGGCATTCTCTCAGATACAATCGTTCCATTCAATGTTAATTGCTTTACTTTATCTGGATTATTTGTCAGTAAGCAAACATTGTGGATGCCCACAGCCTTAATTATCTTCGATGCAATTGAATAATCTCTTGCATCAGCAGGATGGCCCAGTAGAAGATTAGCCTCTACAGTGTCGGCCCCTTTGTCTTGTAGATTATATGCTTGAATTTTAGCATGCAAACCAATTCCTCGCCCTTCTTGTCTCAGGTAGACTATACACCCCCAACCAACTTCCTGAATTTGTCTTATTGCGGCATTTAACTGGGGTCCACAGTCACACCGTAGACTACCGAAGGCATCTCCAGTTAGACACTCAGAATGAACTCTGACAAGTACCGGATTAGGGCCCTCCATCTCGCCTAATGTCAATGCCACATGATCGAGACCACTCTCAGCATCATGGAATACCCTGATCCTGAAATCACCCTGATCAGTGGGTAGTTTGGCATCAGCTGGAATCCCTCCCTTCTCCATAATGCCAATCTCATCTGAAACCATTCATATATCTCCCATAAATGCTGAATTCTTGATTAGGAATGTGAACTCTCCTGAGTCTTCTTCAATTGATATCAGTGAAACGTTCAACCTCTTACAAAGAAGTGGAATATCCCTCAGAGTTTCACGATCATCGCACACCACCTCGATTACATCGCCGTCCGATAACTCGGACAATGCAATTCTTGTCTCATTAATAGGAATCGGACAAAAGAATCCCAGGAGATTCAAAATTTTTCGTTCTGGACCCATCAGACCCACGTACTTACCAAGAGGTAGGGCCGTTTGAATCCCACCCTCAAGCATTTACTATTTTTGGATTAAGTGAAACACCATCCATCTTTCTTCCCTTGATGACATCAATGACATAAGCAACCTTCTCAACATGAACCTCCACAATCAAACCTTCAGAATCAACATACGTCTCTCCGATTGCTATTTCAGGAATTCTTGCTTCTGAGACAATCCAATCTACAATCTCTCTCCGGGTCTTTTCTGAGCCTCCAAGACTCATTCTAACGCGTACCATGCCAAAGGCATCCGACACCTCTTCCCAGTCGTCCCTCCTGGGTACGAAATCTCGCTCTACGCCTGTTGGCAAAGATGGTGGCTCAACAAAGGGTATCGTCAAGCCCCATGTGGAGCAGATTCTGTCTATTGCTTGCACCTCTTTGCCAGAAACAAAGCTCCATGATTCGCCCTTGCGTCCCATTCTCCCCGTCCTTCCTATCCGGTGAACATAGACTTCGGTATCATCAGGTAAATCGTAATTAATTACATGAGTAATACCATCTACATCCAGTCCTCTCGCCGCAACATCAGTAGCAACAACAATTTTTTCGGAACCATCTCTGAACGAATTAAGTATTTTTTCTCTCTTATTTTGTGGCATGTCTCCGTGCAGGCCTACGGAATTGAAACGAAACTTTCCTAGCCTCTCGACGATCAAGTCGACCATTCTCTTGGTATTGGAGAAAATTAGTATCTGTGAGTCATCACCGGTATTTCCAATTATCCTCCCTAATGCCCAGAGTTTGTTCGCTCTACCAACTCTAACTGCATATTGATCAATTTCTGGTACTTCCACAACCAGATCTTCGCTCATGACATGCACGGGATCTCGTAGGAATTCCTCGGCTGCATCCAATACTTCCTCTGGAAAGGTCGCACTGAATAGAAGGGTTTGCTTTCTGTTCACCGTTTTCTCAAAAATCCACAAGACGTCGGGGAAGAAACCCATATCCAACATCCTATCTGCTTCATCTAGACAGAATAGAGAGACGGTTTCCAAGTTAAGATGCCCTCTTTTGGACATATCAATGACTCTTCCGGGAGTACCCACTACGATATCTGTTCCTTCGTTAAGCTTCTTGGCCTGCTTCTCTATATCGGTTCCCCCATATACTGTCTGAATGGCTAGCCCCTTCTTCCCCTGTAGTATTGTTAGCTCCTCGGAAACCTGTACGGCCAACTCTCTGGTTGGGCATAGGATAATTGCCTGAATATCCCCAGAAACTTCACACCTTTCCAGTATTGGTATTCCAAATGCGGCGGTTTTGCCTGAACCGGTCCTAGCTTGTCCTACTATGTCCCTGCCCTTCCTAGCATATGGGACGGACTCGATCTGTATTTCTGTAGGTTCAGTCCATCCTCTTTCTTTGATTGCTCTAGAAATAGGCTCCTCTAAGTCCCATTTGTCGAAACCTAGGGATGAAGTAGTCATGGAAACGCCTCAGAATCAGAAGTTCTCCGATTCTTTGATCTCGGCCTGGAGCTCTCCCATCCAGTACTTCTTGCAATTTTCCTTAGTGAGGAACTGTTCCTTACTGGAGAAGTTGTGATTGTAATGATTATCTTGTACAGATGTAAATTGTGTTGGCTTCCTCTTGTGAAACTTCTGGAGGACGTGTTGCCTCATGTACTGCCTGAACTTGAGGGACTTCGCACGGTTGTATCCTTTAGGCGTCATACCCTCCCACAGGCGTTCAAATCGCTCCGCCTTCTCGTCGACATACTCACTCATGTGCTACCCTCGCTTCCCGGCCGACTTAACTTGTCTTTATGATGTTCACCCTTCATGATGGCCCCAACCATCTCTAGGTCTGAGGCATTTTCCTCGTCATCTGGTACATTTTCCAGGGGTGCTAAAAAGCTATTCTTCTGCTCCTCGGTTCCCTCCATCTCCAAGTCGGTGGATAGCGACTCAAGCCTCTTTCTCAAGTCCGTTCGAGTCTCCTGACGCAGTAGCTCTTTGGCAGTTTCTCTCAATTCAGTACCACTCAAAATTATTGAAAGAAGCCCTATGCAGGCTTTCCTCAGATCATAGTCCCTGTCACGTGCCCCATCTATTACCATCCTTGAAACTCTTGGGCTCTCCATGTTCAGCTTCTTTAGAGCACCTATGGCCGATTTCCTAACCGTTGGATCATCATCAGACATAGCAACTTCAACTAGTATAGCTCCAATTCGCGGCTCCACTCCTGCTAGAGAGTTAAGTGTCTTTGATGCCCTCCTCCTGACTTCGGCATCCTCATCTTCCAAGCACCATCCTATTAGGTCCCATCCTTCAGCACCTCCTTTGGTAGTCAAGACTCTGAGAATCGAGGAGGCTCTCCTTCGTAGGTCGACGTCTTCCTCGCGAATCAGCTCATCAATGTGAAGGCACCCCGTTTCTGCCCATCTTTGGGATGTTGATTTCAAAGCAGCGAAGGCGCTCTTTCGATGTTTCTCTACTTCATGCCTAAGCTCCCTTCTCAGAACCTCTTCACAGCCGGACGGAAAAATAGGTGCCATTTTGACGAGAGATTTCATGGCCTCCTCCCTGACTTCACTAGAGTCGTCCATCAATCTGTCAGAAAGGCACCTGATTAGCCCCTCATGTTTCCTCAAAGAGAATGAGGGCATACTCTCTAAAGCCGTGGCTCGAATAGAGTCATTATCATCATCTAGGCAATCAAGGAGAATGCTATGAGCAATTTCAATATCGCCTTCAAAAACACGATTCAAGGCCCTAATGCCATCCTTCCTCCTAGCAAAACCGCCACCTGAGGTTCTTGGTAGATCTAACATCTCTAACTCCCCCGATGCCAGCTTTAGGATATCTGACCTTGGGATAACCTCCCAAGTTCCAGATATTGGAAGAAGGCCCCTGATGTCAGAGTCTTCATTGGCACTCGATTTCCTGAGCGCTCTCCCAGTTCGTGGATCTCTGGCTATGTATTCCCTGGCCATGGGACTCAATCGCCGCACTACCTCGTCCCTATTCAATTGAGTGCCAACATGTTTATTCTGCAAAATCCTATTCACTGGTGGCCCGACAGTTCTTCACATGGGCAGTACAGATGAGGAGATAAGGAGGATTATCCATGCGACATTTTCCAATTATATCACTGATGAGCTACCCTTCGATGAACTAGTTAGAATTTGGACCCTTGATATGCAGTGGATGGACCCGGCAACAGCTCATCAAATAATAGACAAATTATGTGAATCAGGATGGCTGACTAATACCGAAGGGAGACTATCCCCAAACCGTGACGTTATGCCTCTGGATCCTCCATTTGGATGGAATCCGATAATAAGGGGTTTGTTAAGCCCTCCCGAAGTTGTCGTCAAAACCTTTGAGCAGCCTCACAAACTCAATCTTGAGAAAGATGCTAAATCACAGATTAAGGTTGTAACCAATCAAAAGTATCCACCAGATTGGGCCGAAGCAAGTATCAAGCCAATGATTGCATGGATCTCGGAAGAATCGGGGTTGCCGATGAAAGAGGTCGTCAGACGCGCACAAAGAAAGAGGAGGGCGCTAGGCCCAGTCACTCTTTGGATGGCACTTTCCCTGGTGGCGAGAGAGCAAGGATTGAGTATGTCAAAAATAGCCGAATTGATCGGGAATCCAAATTAAGATCCGTTCGATGTCCTGACCTCGGCGGCGAGTAGAACTGGTAGGACAATCAGAGAAAGGATTAATGAGAATGCTACGGCAATAGAACTCACTATTCCAAAGTCGCTAATTACTGGGATTGGGGATAGCATCAGTACCAAGAATCCGCATATTGTAGTCCCTGCGGACATCAAAAGCGCAGTACCAGTTGTCGCATACATCTCTCTCATGGAATCCCAAACGCCCATGCCTGAACTCCTATTCTTCTCAAACCTCCTCCAGACATGTATCGAGTAGTCTATCCCCAGGCCAATTGTCAGAGCCGTGATCATTATTGTAAGAACATTCCAATTAAGTCCAAGCATAGCCATAGAGCCAACAACCCATGCCCCAGCCAATCCAACTGGAAGGATAACCACTAAAGATTGTCCAAGCCTCCTGGTAAGCAGAAATAGGACAAATATGGATACTAGAAGGCTTATCGCCGTCGACTCAACTTGCGAAACGACCAATCCGGACAGAATTCCGTCTATCATCACGACATCTCCAGAAGCGTAGGCTCTACAATCAACAAGTCCGTCACTATCCTCAATTAATGATGCCTGATGCTTGAAAACCTCAGAAACCCTTGCTGAGTCTTCACTGGTCTTAGCCACTACATCTATGCTCATTTTCAGAAATAGTATTCCTGAAGAATCCTCAGTCAGTGCTACATGATCAGATACTCTCTCAGACCATGTCTGGCCCCTAAGTGGGTCGCCTACGGACTGGTTCGATAACAATGAGGATATTGCTGAGGTCAGATCCCCTTCCATGAATCCATCAGAAATCCCTAGCTCACCATCAAAAATTGCCAGATGGAATTCTTCTCCGAATGCCTGATCGCTATCGACAGCATCCCTCAATATTGGATATAGCCCGTCATAAGATGGCCGATCAGATGAGGTACTCGTCGGATTGACAACTTCGGGGATTCCCGAAATGCGTGTATCCAAGAAGTCCATTGCCCTAAGTAGATCCGATTCCCCAGTTATTGAATCATCCCCGACGGGGGGCTCAATGAAAATATCCACAGTTTTCCAAGCTGCGGCATCATACGAATCGTAGATATCTTGTCTCACCTGCATTACTTCCATCTCATCCTCAGAAAGGAAATCCGTTAATTCGAAACTAGTATCTAATTCCATCACGGCAATCGATACAGAGCCAGTGGTTACAGCCGCTACAGCCAGCATGACCCATACTGCATTCTTTCTCTGGAACTCTGTGGTATACATGGCCAACCTGTCAAATTGTAGGCCAGCAGATGTCCCATTCCCTATCCCCCTCTCTGCTACAACATGCACGGCACCCACGGTTACTGTACTAGCTAAGAAGGCAGAAATGACCCCGAGTGCCAAAGTTGCGCCAAAAGTTCTCAACGGAGGCAGGGGGGAGAAAGAATTCGATAGGAAAGCAAAGACCGTGGTAACTACTGCTAGCATCAAAGCTACCCGTATAGAGTCGAAGGACTGAACCCAAGCAGCAGCTGCAGAAGCTGACGATCTTCTGGCTTTCTCATATCCTCTCTGAAGGTGTATCGAGTAATCTATGCCCAATCCTAGAACTACTGGCGCCACCGCGACTTCCAAAATCGAGAATTTCATACCCAAGAGAGTGATAGTCCCATATGTCCAAATCAGAGCCGCTGATAGACTCAAAAGAGGCGCGGCAACCATGATAACAGAACGGAAGGCCAATGCTAGAACAGCTACGACAACTGCTATCGATATCACGAATAACCAAATCATTTCATCAAGCGTCTTATCGTTGATATCGCTACTGATTAGATCATCCGAAATTACCCCATATGATAGGTCAGAAACCCCATCAGAATTCAGATGAGTTCTAATCTGCTGGGCTACTTCTTCCCTTCCGTCCCTATCCAACGTTCCATTTAATTCGATTACCCAAAGTGTACTTGAAGCAGTGGGAGTTGGGTCTCCCTCACCATCCTCAAGCCACTCGCAAACTTGATCAAACTCAAAATCAGTATGGAGCATAGCTGATGCCGCAAAAGAAGCAGTCGCCAAAGCCCTCTCGTCCCCTGATGCTTCAATACAATCTTCTCCTTCATTCAAAACGACTTCCAATAGGTCAGCCCAATCGGCAAATCCGGAGATTCTCGAATCATCGTCAGTCCTTTCATCAATGGTGCGTTGAATAGCATCAGCCACATTGATGTGGGAGGAAATACTACCTTCTGGTACCATCGAGTTAATGGCTTCCATATCTTCCAATAATCCTGATAATTGCTGAATTCTCAGAACACTACCACTATCCTCAGATTTCACGTGGACATATACCCTATGGCCAGAGGGCGGAATCACCTCATCAATCCTATCTGCGGCCTGCTCAGATTCACTATCGGGGGAGAACGATTCCAGGTCTGTTGTAAAAGCCGGGAGCGGTATTATCACACTAGCCATGAAAACGGTAAGCAGAATACTCACCATCAGTGAAGGCAGAGCTAATCTCTCGAAAGCCGATACCAGTCTATCTCTGGCCTCTCGGTCCCCCATGAGTCTCGGCCAAACCAACTCACTGTTTAACTTAGGCTTTCAGCAGGCCCCGAAGGGGCTACTAACTTAGGAAAGCCCTCAAAAGGGAGTGGCCGGTCGGGATGATGTCCATGTCGATAAAAGTACTAATGAACAAGGGTCGCGAACTTAGACTTAGGATTTCAGGAGAGACGCATACAACCCTTCAGCTTTTCAGATCGAGGTTGAACGAGAGCCCAAACGTGGAGTATGCAAACTTTTTCCAGAAGCATCCAGATTTGGATGAACCAGAACTCTACGTTAGAGCCGTCAAGGGAAAGAAGGCCGAGAAGGTGTTTAGAGATCTATGCACCGGAATCTCAAAGGAGTTCTCAGGGCTGAAACTCTGAAGATGGGTGAGAACGTGCCAACGGATGGCATAGAGGAATCTCTAGGGCTCGTTGGCTGGGCATTTCCGGATGAGGGTGTAGGCGGTCTACTGAAGGTCAGAGTAGAGGATTTCAGAGTAGAGGAAGTTTCCCGGGTTCCTGCCTTGGACCCAAAAGGGAGATTTACTGTAGCAAGGGTCACGTTAACGAATTGGGAAACCAATAGGTTCCTGAACCGACTATCTAAACAGTGCGGAATCAGTAGGAACAGAATTTTTGCCTCAGGACTGAAAGATAAGAGGGCCGTTACCACGCAAATTCTCGTAATTGATGCGAATATCAAGAAAGTAGAGGCGGTTGAAATCCCCGATTGTGATTTAGAGATTCTTGGAAGGACTCATCAAAAAGTTGGGATGAGTGATCACGATGGAAATAGGTTCACAATAACAGTCAGAGGATGCTGTTTTCCCGACGGTAAGCCGATGGACGGAAAAGAGGCACTACTCAGAGTAAATAGGATTCGTGAGGGGCTTTCAGAAAGTCTGGGAGCCGATGTATTCCCCAACTGGATTGGCCCTCAAAGATTCGGCGCCAACAGGCCAGTTACCCCATTAGTGGGCATGGCAGTCATTCAAGATGACTACGAATCAGCCGTAGACTTGTATCTGGGAATGCAAGGGGGGAGGGCCAGTGAGGAAACATATAATTTCAGGAAAATGTGGAGGGAAACCAAAGACCCATCTTCATGTCTGGAAATAATTCCCGACCATCTCGGCTATGAGAGAGAAATGCTCAGCCACCTCGAGAGTAACCCAGATGACTGGCTAGGGTCATTCAAGACTCTTCCCAACTCTCTTCAACTGCTGATGATACACTCTTTGCAATCCCTGGCGTTTAATCATACACTTTCGTATAGGATTTCCTCTGGGATGAGCATAATTGACCCCGAGATAGGCGACATAGTCGCTCCAACCAAGTCCAATGGGAGAATAGACGTGTCTAAGATGGCATTAGTCAGTAAAACCAATCTAAGTAGATGTATCAGAAATTGTAGACTTGGAAGGCTTTCAATAACTGGTCCACTCCCTGGTAGCGAATCTACTCTAGCTCTAGGAAGGCCCGGGGAGGCCGAGTCAAAAGCGATTTCTGACACGGAACTAGATTCATTGAATTGGATGGTCAAGAGAATACCCCGGCTCTCCACGAGCGGAACTAGGAGGCCATTAGCAGTCCCATTTACTGATTTTTCAGTGGAAGAAGCGACAGATATGCCCGATTCATCTGAGAAGTCTAAGAGATGGGAAGAGGGCTCTAATGATGGAGATAGGTGGAGTCCCGAAGGAGCTTCACTAAGGCTCTCTTTCACGCTTCCGCCCGGGACCTATGCTACGGTTCTGATGAGAGAATTCATGAGGTCGCCACTGGATCACTTCTGATCAGAGTCTTCCCATTTCCAAGGTCTCAATCTGGCCAACCAGGGGATCGGTCCCCCTTACTCGAGCTTCGAACTCGTCCACAGTTCCCTCGCCGTCTTCGAGGACTGCTTGAACTTCGATGAACATCATCCCAAAAGCCAGGGGCTTGATTTCGTATGTCTGAACCTCTTGTAGCTCCCCGATCTTTGAAGCTATTCCGTCGTAATCTGGCCTACCTTCTTCTGGTTGATCCATAGTAACCTTGTACTTTACCACTACATGCCCCAAATCACTGCCTCCTATGGTCCCTGAAAGCCGCACTCCGGACAAATGTAGGCAACTCCCTGTAGCCTGCATCTCCTGCTTCTACCGATCGCATACCCACATGTGGGGCATGGAAATGACGTGCTCTTAGAATCAACCAAGGGCAATCCAGATGCTGTACAAGTGTTTGTCCGTGCTGGCATTCTAGCTCCTCAACGAGGCGCCGAGCCACCTCTCCCTTTTAGCGTTGACCGAAACTATTGTTCAGTTTATGGAATGATTGAAATGCGGTTACTTCCCACTAACTACAGAGTGGTACGGTGACTGAAGAGGAGCTATCTTTGACTGGGCAGCAGAACGACCTAAGTTCATTCGTCTCTGACGAGGGCGGAATATGGAGTTTGAGGCAAGTAGAGAAGGTTAGAGGTTGGAACAATATTGAGTATGGTGCGGGGCTTTCCGGTAAGAACACGCCTTCCACCGGACTTTCCATGAACAGGGCATACATCCCTCCCGGTGGAATTGCCAAGGCACACATACATGTTGATTTTGATGTGATGATTTACCTCCTAAAGGGAAGCGTTAGGCACGAATACGGGCCCGGATGCAGGAAATCAGTGGTCCACAGCGAAGGGGACATGTTTTACATTGAGCCGGGGCTTCCACACGAGGTGTTTAATGTCTCAGAAACCGAATGGGTACATGCGATTGTCTCAAGATCGGATGCTTCAGAGTGGCAGAACATCCTTCCCTACGATAGAAACTCAGATTGATATCACTGGACCCGGATTATACCAATGATACATCAATTCCATTCCATAACCATAATCCGCGACAAAAAATACCTTACCCACAACTCCAGCTATTCCAGATGACTCCACTGTTGGAGAGTGTATACGATGTATCCCATTGTCCGAGTGGCTGTAAATTGAGTCATTCACGATGAAGTAAAAAACTGTATTATTTGCCTCCGCGTAAATTAATTCGCTTCTTTCTGAACTCATATTTATTGACCCTCGGTTGGAGACTGTGCCTGTATGGATATCTAACTTGTTCAGAACGATACGTGTACCATCAATCGTTGTGAAGTAAAGCGATCCTCCTTGACTTGAAAGATCCCTTATCGAAGTGTTAGATTGGTAAATCACGGTGGAATTAATGTGCGTCCCGTCAGATTCCCAAAGCTTTGTTGAGTAGTCATAGGTCGTGGTAAAATATATTTTATCTCCCAAAGAAACCTTCTTGGTAGGTCCGCTACTGCTTGCGTTAAACCCGATATTTGTAACCAATCCAGTTCCAATGCTAGTGCCATCGCTCCTCCATAATTCCCTGCCCGCGATGCCGTTATCCGCAGTGAAATACATTTTACCTTGCATCGGTTCGAAGTACTCGGGATTGCTACTGACAGCACCTGTTGCAATGTCCCTAACGAGTGTAACAGGAGATGATGCGGATGCCATATCCGTCATGAAGAGCTCCCTTCCCACGTCACCCAGAACTACTCCCTGATTTGCATCCGCACTGAAGAAAACCATAGTTCCTACATTGGTAAAGTCCCTAGGTTTACTCCCATAAAGATCCACAATTACTGAACTACCGCCGGGCGTAGTTAGTGACGTGTTTCCGTATCTCAAGTCGGATAGCATAACCGTTCCAGAAGCCGTGCCGTCAGAAGTGAATGGCTCTTCGCCCAAGACTCCCACAGAGGTTGGGTCACACTCAAAACCCGAGAAATACGCCCTATCAAAGCCCCAAACCGATGAAGGGACCACCATTATAGAGTTCACACCAGAATAATCAACTCCAAACTGAGGAATAAAGACAGGGTCACAACGGAATAGATCTGTTACCATTTTTGTACCAGACGAGGTTCCATCCGTGACGTGAAGCTCTCCAACCGGATTGGATGTATTCCATGCAGAGAAGAACACTTTATTGTCGCCTGCGACTATCTCGCCGAAGCTCGTTCCCTGATTTGTTATTACCACTTGTCCACCAGAAATAGTGGTCTCTGGGGGCGTAATGTCCTTGACCATATAAGTGCCACCAAGGGTACCATCCGATCTCCAAAGCTCCTCGCCGTGTGTTCCATCATCCGCTGTGAAGTATAAATTTCCACCCATGGACGCAAAATTCCGTGGACTGGTAGGCGATGTTGTGCCTGGAAGGATATCCTTCACCATTCCAATATTGGAAGGGCATTCTCCGAAGGTAGTCAGTATCTCCTCTCCGGTCAGTAAACCGTCTCCTCTTGTCGCCCCTTGCCCCCCAGTATCCGATCCAATTCTGAGTTTATATCCAGGATCTGTAGCGGGACAATCCATGACAGCGTTGTGGATAACACCCGAAATCATATTGATTTTCTCTTCAATTTCATGTAGAGAAAGAGTCAATGAAGACACTTCATCCTCTAGTGTCTCCTTCTGGGTAATGGCCAAATCCCTCTCTATCTCAAGTGATAAGACATAGCCACTTAGATTAGCAATCTGTTGTTCAAGAATATTGATAGTCTCCCCGCTTGTATTTTCGGTCAAATTCAACTGATTTTGGAGAATCATGATTCGACTCTCAATCTCGTCAATCTCAGATTCCTTAACATCAATGACAGCTGTCAGACTCTCGATGGTTGTGTTTTTCTCCCTCATCAGCTCATCAATTTCCAAAAATCTTCTCTCCGAGGAATAAATAGTCTCGTTCAGTATGTTGTAAGCGACCTCGAGTTCATTAAACTCTGAAGTTAGATTATCCACCTGCCTTGTCAAGCGCTCTATTTCTTCTTCCTTTTCTTCAGATGAACTGTCTTCCGCTATACAACCCGATAAAAGTGACAGGGCGAACAATAGCGCCATAGAAAATGCCGCTCCTCTCATGATGTTGCGAGCAAGTCTCCAATTAGATGCTTTCTCCTTGTGTGCTACTCTTCTTCTCTTCTAGAGAGTCTGCGAAGACCTACCATTGTTGGCAAATCCTCATGATGCTCATCTGGAGTAGTCACGATTCCTAGATCAGACAGGTGATCTGCAACTTGCTCCATGGCGGTTCTTCCCTCAGCCCTTTTCCTTGGCCGAGGGAGCTTATTCCTGCAGATTAGATACGTCTCCGACGATGCATTCCTCGACGCGGTCGGAGCATATCTCTGCACATTTGAGAATCTGTCCTTGGCAGCATCAACCAGTCCCTCTATACCGGTTCCTTGGAATGTCTTGGTTACGAATGTCCCGCCCGGTTGGAGAACCCCCATGGCCACATCAAGAACTGTGGTGGAGAGCTCCAGAGATATGGCTTGATCAGTATCGTATCTACCTGTGAGACTTGGAGAGATATCGCTGATTACGACATTCAACATCCTACCCTCCAAGAATTGTTCAACCTGTGTAATTGTCGCATCCTCCGTGGCATCGCCAATGATTAGCTTGGCCCCTTCAACAGGAGAAGTAGCGAGTAGGTCGACTCCGACGACCAATCCGTTTTCTCCGACTTCCTCTACCGCTACTTGGGTCCATCCTCCCGGGTGACAACCTATGTCGAGAACAGCATCCCCTTTCCTCATCACTGAGAACCTATCTTGGATTTGCTTGAGTTTGTATGCGGAGCGAGCCCTATATCCCTTAGACCTAGCTTCCCTCCGCCATGGGTCACGACGATTCTCCTGGTACCATCGTTTGCTCATACACTCTCCGCGATGGTTTGAGTTATCAACTAAGGGATTGCTGAGGGCACTCAAAGCCCAATCTCAGATATGAGTGCCCGTGCCGTATGCCTAATGGCCTCTTCAGATGCTAAATTGGGTCTGAACCCAGTTTCTAAAAGACGGCTGACTTCAAGGGAGGTCTTGGGGACATCTCCAGCCCACCCCCTGTCTCCTCCAGTATACTCTATTGAAACTCCCTCGAGACCACTCTCCTCTACTACTATCTCAGCTATCCTTCTGACAGAACAGGTATCTCCAGTTCCAAGGTTGTAGAGATTCACGTTTTTATCGCAATGCCCTATCAAGTGTATCATGGCCTTGACACAATCCTCCGCAGACATATAGGATTTTTCTTGCATCCCATTTCCTAGAACTTCTAATCTGCTGGGATCTCTCTTTAGCTTGTGGATGAAATCGAAAATTACACCGTGAGTGCCTCTAGGGCCTACGATGTTAGCGAAGCGATGTATCCAAGCATCTGCACCGAAAGTGCCTGCCCATGCAGTTATCAGAGCCTCGGAGCCAAGCTTAGAAGCCCCGTAGAGGGATATTGGCATTACAGGTCCGTAAGTCTCTGGAGTGGGCATCTGCTCGGCTTCCCCATAGATCGCGGAAGATGAGGAGAATGAAATTCTGGATATCCCTTCCAAACGCATTGCCTCCAATACATTGTATGTAGCGAGAGTTCCCTGCTTGAGATCAGTATCTGTTACCTCTGTCCCTAGCCTGATGTCCGGGTTTGCAGCTAGGTGATGTACCATTTCCACACCCCGCATGGATTTTTTCACTGCATCCATGTCCAGAAGATCCGCTCGGAAAATTTCCACCCTGCCAGAATCTTCGTGGTGTGAAAGGAACTCCTCCCTACCGCTCGAAAAGTTATCAAGCACCCTGACTTTTTGCCCACTCTGTACTAGGGCATCTACAAGATGTGATCCTATGAACCCTGCTCCTCCGGTAACCAAGTGCATGTGCGCTGGAGCAAGCTGACAGACTTGAGTTCATCGGACAGACGACTAGGACCACAAACCCGTTTCTTTCCTCTGTCTGAGGTAGAAAGCGCTTGCCACCATTCCTAGCAATGCAATGTGTATTACAGTACAATAGGGACAGATATGGGGCGCCCCATCAACCATCGTCAATTCGACTAGCACTAGCCAGAGAACAAAAGGAACTCCAGCTAGGCTAACGAAGTACAGCAAATTCACATAATTAGAAGACCATTTAGCGTGCAAGTCCATTCTTATTGATAGTACAATGAACCAGATTATCGCGAATGACCCGATACCTATCAGGCCCCATGGAATCCCGAAAAGGTTGTTCCACTGTGGGTCTCCTATTACCGACCCGCATTGAACCAAGCCTTCAGTAGCACACATGGAGGAAGACCCGACTAGCATTGAGTTGTGAATTGCCCATGTCCATCCAGAGCCAATTATCCCTACTGCCGAGAATCCCATGGAGGCATTCAGGACCCCGATTGTGCCTTCTTCACCTGGGGAATCCCTAGATCTGATAAGCAGGTAGAAAGACGCCACTATGCCCAGTACAAAAATCATCAATGGAGCGGTAATAACGGCCATTATTGACCACCTACCAACCTCTGAAGGGCCGCTGATAATTCCTCTCCATCCCCTCCTTGTCCCTGATGCTTATTCTTGTTCCAAGCAACAGTTCCATCAGGTTCCAGGATGAAAGAGACAGGTGTTCCCGAAAGGCCCCACTCTTTCATTATTGACATGGACCGATCATCGACATAAGGCCAGTTGTTGGGTGTTCCCGGCCTGTCAATGCAGTCATCTCTGTCACTATTGCAGCCAAAATAGGAGGTCTTGTCCCTGAATGCCTCAATTTCCTCTCTTGTACTATCGTGGCCAGTTATGCCTAGCTCTGCGGCAATTGTCACGAAATTTACCCTATCGGACCATTGGGAGTGAAGTTGACTCATTTCATCACCCTCAACCCAGCAATATGGACAATCGGTGTCCATGAAGTATATCATGAACCATTTACTATCCGACGAACCGTTCCAGTCCCAGTCGTAATTATCCGATAGTCTGTACTCGCTCCAGGAAGCGCCATTGTAAGAATCCGCGACGACTTCGGGTGCTAGATTGCCTTCATCAGGACCTACCTGGGGTATCGGGGCAAGAATTACTGAAATTACAACCACTATGCTGATTATGCCTGCAGTAATGAGGCCAGCCATAGTCCTAACATCCTCATCTTTTCCCTTGGGTAAGGCCTTCGCCCTGCGTCTCGACATCAACACTCCGAGACACTAATCAACTTTCAGCGATTCTATTGTATGTGCATTCGAAAGAGCTCAATTACGATATTTATCGCATTCTTAGATTTGAAAGAATGCGAACGCTCATTTGGTTATTGTGATTGCACAGCACGTGACCGAGGAAACCCCTATCGACAGATTCTCCGTTTCCAGAGATGAATCTGTTGACGATGAAGCCGAATTCTGGCAATCATTCTTCGAGAGGATTCAGCCGGCCAGGGAGGCATCAAATAGGATTAGGAAGACGCTTTCTGAGGGCCCGGTAGGTAACGCACTGGATACCGCTGGGCAACTACTTGATGATGCCGCTGATATCACCCATTCCGCATACAGGAGGCTGAACGAGCTTTCCTACTCTGCTATTCTTAGGAGCCCTGGAATAATTGTCGCCATCCTGTTGCTGCTGACCTCAGTAGTTGGAAAGTATGCCATGGACTTCCAGCAACAGATTAATGGCGATGTCGAGATTTATCTCCCAGAGGGAGCAGACTCTTCTGATTTACTTTCAGAGGTTAGGGAGCAATGGTCAACGGACATTGTGATAATATACATCCAAACAGACAATGCGATAAGCTCAATCTCCGATAGAGGGAATGACAACATTACGTCTGCAGAAGTCTTGATGCAAATGTCCTGGATAGAAGGAGACGACTCATCCCCAGCAGGGACCTATGCAAAGGGACTGGACTGGGATAAATCAGACAGGGGAGTTAATGACGGAGTGGTCTGGGTACTATCCCCGGCCCAGATAATCAAGGAAGCAAACTCTTCCTCATGGAGATTTAACTGTGCTATGGAGAAGTATGGCCTTCCAATCAGTGACGGTGAGAACTGTGCCATAGCAGGCTCCAATCCATATTACGGTTATGAGATCCCCGACGAGCAAGATAGGATAGACCAGTACGTCGAAAATGCCGGTTCACTGATGGAATCCATGGTAAGGGATACTAACGGTGACGGAACATGGGATACAGGCGTCATAATCATGGGAATATCATTTGACATGTCAACAACTGACATACCTCCGCGTGACGACCCAAAAAATGGTCTGGTAAAGGATCACAAGGCATTCTTGGCCTTTGCTGAGGCGTACATTCACGGAATAGGACCGGATGGTAAGATACTCCCGGATTGTGATGATGATGGTAGTGGGGTCTGTGACGAGATTGAGGAGGCAAATTGCTACCTCTGCTATACTACATACGAACTCACATCAACAATGGGGATTGATCCAGATACCAATACTGTTGACCTGGACAGGCTCGATGATATCCCCGACAGAAGGGCTGTCACAGTAACGGGCTTGACCCCGGTTCTGCATGATGTTTCTGATGCTATTTACTTGGAGTTGGTAGAGACGATGCTACCGGCAAGCCTAGCGCTGGTTGCTCTAGCGATGTTAATACTCCACAGGAACCCGAAGGTCATCTTAATCTGTGGGACTCCAATCGCGATGAGCCTAGCAATAACCTTCGGAGCCACAGTCATCTTGGACATCATGCTAACGCCCATGATAATCTCCGCCGGCCCTATTTTGATTGGTCTCGGAGTCGACTATGCGCTTCATCTGACTAATAGAATTGAAGAGAACAGGCAGGAGATCATTGAGGAGAAACTCGAAGAGTCCTGGCGATTGAAGAGAGATGGACTGGAACCGCTATCAGTCGATCCATGGGACTCTCTCATCAGCCTAACCGCAACAGTAAGAGCTGCCATGACCACAGGCCATGCAATTTTCCTATCCGCCCTGACCACTATACTGGGATTCCACGTCCTTACTTGGAACTCTTTGGTCCCCATACAGCCGATGAGGACTGTTGGAACCACTCTGCTTCTGGGAATTTCAGTGACATTCATCCTCTCAATGATAATGGTTCCCGCACTAATTCAGCTATTGAGGTACAGGAAGACTCCCAACAATCTGGAGATGTCTACAAACCAGACATTGTACGTTTCAATTTCTCTGGGCGTCCTGGCGGCATTCGCATTATCCTATTCCGAGGCAATGTCGCCAGTGAATGCCCTGATTATGGCATCAATGCTGTCACTTACCATCGCTCTTGGACTCTTAGACAGCGTCTGGGACGCCATAGGAAAGATTCCTGTCAGGGCCACGATAGTGGTAATGCTAGTGGCTATTGTCACTACAGCATGGGGCGTACTAATCCTGGAGGAAGAACTCGGAAAGGACATCACAGGTTCATCAGATGAGGTACCTCCAGGTCTGGAGTCTTACGAAGCCCTCAGGGAGTACAGCTACGAATTCGGTGGCGGGCAGACTAATCTATTCATTATCGATGCTACAGACAGGGGGGCAATGAACCAGACTGCGCCCATTCGAGATATCCCTGTTTTAGACTCAATAGATGAAATGCAGGCTAAGGTGGACAATGTCGAATTCACTGATACTACCAGTATTGTTGATATTCTGAAGGCAATACATCTTCAAGACGATATTACTGGTCAACAGGCCTTTGACCGTTCTCTCTGGGACATACTCCATTCATCTTGCTGGGACGATCCTCTTCAACTCGAATGCATCACAAGTGGCGATTTGGCATTTACTACACTTTCATCCAGAGAGGATATGGTAAATGTTGTCTTCGACACACTCAGCCCCGAAATTAGATCGATGCTGATGAATGCCGATCAAGGATCAGGAGAGACAAAGACGCTTGTGTATGCATGGCAACCTTACATCAATATCAAGGACGCAACTGGCCTGAGGAATACAATTGACGAATTCTTGTCAGAGGGGGGATGCGATGACTCCACAACATGCTACTCAACCACTCTAGCAGAGGAGGGAGTCACTAATTCCAAATTGACCGGAGGGCTTCCAATTTCGATCGATATCAACTCTGGCATTCACAAAGCACAGAGTGAAACTACAGTTTGGACCATGATAATTCTACTTTTCACTATGGCTGTATTGTTCCGCTCGCCCAGACTTGCCATATTCACAATGACCGCTGTCGCAGTGGTGGTATTGTGGCAACCTCTCTTGATGAGAGGCGGTTCGGTCAATGTCAATGTATTCACTGCAATGATAGGGACCATAGTATTCGGAATTGGAGTCGATGACTCGATACATATCATTGACAGAATTAGGGACGAGGGGGAAACTCCCGCAGGTGTTGTAAGGTCAGTAGTAACTACCGGGAGAACTATTTTCGAGACTACAGCTACAACCTGTGCGGGATTATCCGCCGGGCTATTTGTAGCCATTCCGGGGCTTCAGAATTTCTTCCTCTTGATGATGGCCCTAATTGCATTAGCGCTACTAACAAGCTCAATACTACTTCCCACTATAATCGTCGTGTACAACGAATTCAGGTCCAGAATCACCCTCAACGGGCCGTGGCTCGACTTTGACGAGGGCGGAACCATTTCAGAATCCTCCGTCCTAAAGGCAATTGTGGACTCTGATTGAATATAGCTTATGCTGAGTGGTTAGTGAGGGTGCAGGGAATAAGCCCCTTTCTGTTCACCTTTCGGCTGGTTGCATTCAACTTTGCATCCTACCCGGCCCTGTTGATGCAATACGGGCCTGCTTGGACTTGCTCCAGCGGGGGTGCTCGTTCCAGCTACCTTCGGGAAACCTCCTCCTTTCGGATTCATCGTGCTCCCGAGGTAGTTCGTTTCTGTTGCAGAGCCGACCCTCTCGGATCCCCGACTTGCGTCGGGCCACTCGCATCATGGAGAGGGGACTTTCCTCAGTGTCGTACACTGTCAGCAACCCTCCTGCTCCCTCAGACATGCCGAGAAGTCTATGCCAATGAACCCAACGGTCCTACTCCCATTTTCCATTATGGGAAATAATCATCTTCAAACCTGCTTACGAAGCCCCATGAGCGACGTCGAGGCGCTGAAGAGAGAAGCAGGTATCGCGGCATGTCGATATGTAAAAAGTGGGATGAATATTGGACTTGGAACTGGGTCAACTGTCAAGTATACAATTGTTGAGATTGGCAGAAGGGTATCTCAAGAAGGACTAGAGATAATCGGCGTACCTACCAGCGAATCTACTAGGGAACTGGCACAGAGTCTGGGTATACCTCTGATGGAAATCTCCGATGCTAAATCTCTGGATTTAACAATTGACGGAGCAGATGAATTTGACAGTCATTTCTCTCTAATCAAGGGAGGAGGAGGCGCCCTTACAAGAGAGAAAATAGTCGCTAATATCTCAAAATCAATGATTGTAGTTGCCGATGAGAGCAAGAAGGTAGACGTCCTTGGTAAATTCAATCTGCCAGTCGAAGTCAGTCCAGAAAAATTCCAGTCTGTAATTGAAGAGATATCTACCATCTGTCCAGGGAGGGTCATTCTGAGACGTAAAATGACAGATTCTGGGGACGAAGATAGAATATATGTCACTGATAACGATGGCTATATCCTGGATTGCGAGTTCGGCCCTACTATTACTGATCCAGCTGAAATGGAGCGAATGATATCTGTAATCGATGGGGTAGTTGAGGTCGGCCTCTTCGTGGGAATATGCGATGCAGTATTCGTTGCCTCGCACTCAGGAGTGGATATTATGTTCAATCCCGAAGGAAGACTCCACTAGTTTGTCACCCGTGGCCATTAAATTGGAATAGCCATTCGGAAGGGCGGGTCTGTAGCTTAGTCAGGTAGAGCACCCGGCTCTTAACCGGGCGGTCGCGGGTTCGAACCCCGTCAGACCCGCCAAACCCAGCTTGCGAGGCAACCATATACCACCGGCCACCTGAGGTGAGCGGGGAGACCATGACCAAGGAGTTCTGGATAGGTGACGTACTGTCTGGAAAATACGATGATGCAGAAGTTGAGCTATGTGGTTGGGTCCATAGAACCAGAGGCTCAAAAAAAATTAGATTCGTGGTACTCAGAGACTCAACCGGCACTCTTCAGTGTGTGATTAAGAGGGATACAGTAGGAGAAGAGTGCTTCGAATCACTTTCAAACGCATTAATAGAATCAAGTGTCCGTGTTAAGGGCACTGTAAAAAATACGGATAGGGAACACGGTCACGAACTTGCCATCGAAACGGGAACAGTCATCGGGCACGTCAACCCAGAAAATCCATTCCCAATCACAGAATCTGCAATGTCCGAAGCCGACGGCGGAGAAACTGAGTTTTTACTCGACAATAGGCACCTGTATTTGAGAACAGGTAGAATGACCAAGATGCTCAAGATCAGATCAACAGTTTTCGGCGCCGTGCACTCTTACTTTAGAGAACGCGAATTCATAGAGTATCAGGCTCCGAACTTTGTTGCTGGAGCAGTGGAGGGGGGTAGCACTCTCTTTGAAGTCCCGTACTTTGGAAAAAAGGCCTACTTGACTCAATCATGGCAACTTTACGCCGAGGCAGCGATGCCCGCATTGGAGAGACTCTATACAATCGCGCCGTCATTTAGAGCCGAAAAAAGTAGAACAAGACGTCATCTGACTGAGTTCTGGCATGCTGAGATGGAAATAGCGTGGGGCGGAAACGAGGAAGTAATGAACCATGGAGAGGCCCTAGTCAGGAGTATAGCTGACACTCTCTTGGAGGAAAGGGACTCCGAGTTATCCGAACTGGGTAGGGACCTTGGGCTAATCCAGAATTATGCCGACACTAAGTATCCAAGAATGAGGTATGACGAGGCTATCGAGACTCTGCAAAACAAGGGAGTTAATGTGGAGTGGGGACAGGATCTGGACTACACCAAGGAAAAAATACTCACTCAAGATTTCGAGGTCCCACACTTCCTGACTCACTATCCGCGAATTGCCAAGCCATTCTACCACAGGCCAGACCCAGAAGACCCCAAGTATGTCTTGTGCCACGATCTCCTCGCCCCTGAGGGATACGGGGAGATAATAGGCGGAGGAGAGAGGACTTGGTCCGAATCTGAGATTCTTGAGAGGATCGATGAAGAGGGAACACCAAGAGAGCCTTACGAATTTTACATAGATGTCAGGAGATATGGA
>MDTC01078514.1_pt1 | contig 26489 bp, 23 predicted proteins | sample 811181 | NCBI WGS metagenome assembly MDTC01 (sample SAMN05326644, study PRJNA326480) | marine metagenome | isolation source: seawater | place: Pacific Ocean: North | collected 2011
AGCGTCGATTTCCCTGAACCGCTTGCACCAATAATTGAAATTACTTCGCCTTGCTGCACACGCAAATCAATCCCTTTCAGTACTTGGAGGTCACCAAAAGATTTTTTAAGACCTTTAATTTCAATCATACTGCCACCTCTTTTCTAAGCGGTCGGTAATGCGAGCAATTGGATACGAGAGAATGAAATAGAAGCCACCTACAATGGCCAATATAATAAAAGGCTCTTGCGTGCGGGTAACCAAAATCTGCGAAGCCCTTAACAACTCGATATAGCCGAGCACCGACACAAGCGCTGAGTCCTTCAAGACGCCCAACGCTACCCCTGTCCACGCAGGCAACACTGCGCGCAAGCCAATTGGAAACACCACATATCGTATATCTTGAAAATAGGTCATGCCAAGAGAGCGAGCGGCCCGCCGCATTGGTAACGAAACGGCCTCTACTCCGCCTCGCACGACCTGCGCTACTAATGAGGCGGTGTAAATTGTGAGTACGATAGTTCCTGCCACAAAAGGCGAGAGTGGGATGCCGACAATTGGAAAAAAATTATATAAAAGAATGAGTTGTATAATTAGTGGAACGCTCCGAAAGATGTCCAAAACAAGGTTCAAGCCTGACGTTAAATAGCGGTTGAACTCAGCTAAAAGCCACCCAAACAATATTCCAAATACACTGCCAGAGGTGATCGCAATCACTGAAATCAACAACGTACGCAACGCAGCTTCACCCAGAAATAAAAAATCCGATACTTTAAAACCAGTGAAGAATGCAATTGAAGTTGGCGCAGAATTTTCCATACTTTTTCTGCTCTAATACCTAAACAACCGGCGACCAATGAGCCATGAAAGTCCCAAAATCATCTTTACAATGACATAATAGATAATTGCGGCTGCCAAGAAATATTCAAACATACGGAATGTTTTAAAAGCTAAGAATTGAGTTTCACCTGATAGCTCACGAAATCCGACAAGCATGCCAAGTGAGCTCATTAGCACCGACCAAACTAACTGATTGGTCATTGGGTGATAAACCACACGGAAAACCTGCGGGATAATAATACGCAAATAAGATTGTGGTACGGACATTCCGAGAGACCGCGCTGCCCTTATCTGTGTCTTTGGCACGGCTGAAAAACCCCCACGGAATGTTTCAGCCAGATAGCCGGCGTTATTAAAAGATAAACCAAATAGAACAATCAAAAATGGGCTTAGATGAATACCAAAAGCCCCAAGGCCAAAGCCAAAGAAAAACAGTTGCAAAAGAGCTGGAGTGTTCCGTGCTATTTCAATCCAACCATTAGCAATGGCACGCATTGCGAGATTTCCGTGCATTTTCATCAAAGCCAGCACTAGGCCTATCAAAATGCCACAAATCATTGCCAGGAGTGCAACTTCCATCGTTACTAATCCCGCCGCTAAAAGTTGATCAAGCTTGCGAAACACAGGTCGCCAATGAAAGTTGTAATCCATCAGGGTAATCCAAAGACCAAACCGGGCGTATCTTGTTATAAGAGAGCGACTCGTTAGAGACTTAGATTGTTGCCCGCCATATTGCAGGCAACAATCGCATTGATAAGATCAGTCCGATAACAATGTTGGCACTGAACTAAGGACCACAATCAGAATCCTAATACATCACACCGGGGATGCGCAGTTCAGGCGCTTCGCCGCCCACATATTTGCCCCAGAGTTCTTGATAGCGGCCTGACCGCACCTGTTGCGTTACAAACAGATTAAGATAGTTCAGCCAGCCAAAATCTTTACGCGGGCCAACCACAGAAGTGTAGTCAGTGGTCCATGGCATTCTCGGGCCAGCCACAATGGTATCGTATTGTGCAGTGATCGGCTTGACGGCCGTATTGGTTGTGATGCCGGCGTCAATCTTTCCCTGGGCCACAGCTAAAAACACTTCATTTTCGCTTTGGAAACCTTGGTAAAGATTTTCTGTGCCCCATTCTTCAGCAATTTTTAACCATTCAATTTCTGGAACAGTGCCAACGGCAGCACCAACACGCTTTCCTTTCATATCCTGAAAAGTAACAATGCCTGATTCTTTGGTTACGACAGCCTGCGCATAATAGATGGCATAAGGAATTGTAAAACCGACAGTTTTCGCACGCTCTAGTGTATCAGATGTACCGCCGAAAACAACATCTGCACGGTTTGATACAATGCTTGGCAATCTTTCCGCCCACGTCAAAGGGATAATTTCATAATCGACTTCCATTGCAGCGGCCAGGTCCTTACAGTATTCCACGTCAAACCCGGCAGGCTCGTTATTAGCGTCACGATATCCGATCGGTGGAAAATCAAGAACAACACCGCAACGAACCTTGCCATTATCGATCACGTCATCAAGCTTGTCTGCTTGTGCTGCGGTTCCGGCGGTCATTGCTAATGTGAATGCTAACGACATCCCCACGGCCATATTCTTCAAAAAACTTTTAGCTTTCATTACATCCTCCTAGTATTTGCTGGTAATGTGCACATGCGATCACGTTTCGATTGTGATCGTTAGATTTAACTAAACGGTAACATGCTGGCTGCCTACCGCCAATCCCCCTACTACTGTAGAGAGTATCACGAACCATTCTTGGTGTTTTTATGACGACTCACACGTCACAAAAATCTGTGCCAAGCTCGAAATAGAAATTATTCGAGTTGATTTCCAGGCAATATCAAACTTCGTTGTGTGACGTTTGGTCTAGCAAATTTAAATACCGCGTTGCTAATTAATTGACCCAATTAAACGCTAACATCGCTAGTCTGATTAATATTTCAGAGATTGCAAGTTCTGTCCAACAGCTTGTCGGGCGGCCAGATAAAGGTAGCGCATGAGCTTTGAAAATTTCTCTAGAGGAATTCAAGCCGAATATCTGATTTTTATAAAAACACAAGATCCATCTTTATAGGCTCCAAGTCATTTATCTTTGCGATCAATTTGAGATATCCTCAAGACCTCTAATTCTGTTGAAAAACCATCCACTATCATCGTATACAAATATATTGAAAACAATGGCATCTGCAGCCTTGTGCATGTCCAAATTAAATTTGGGGATGCGTTTAAAAGCCAAATTTGTAGAAAAAGCCAAGGTTATTTCAGATAAGAATTTTGCGGAGATTGGCGATGTTCGAAGGCATTATACCCCCAATTATCACACCTTTTAACGACGATATGTCCATTGATGAAAAAGGATTTGCCACGGTCATCGAATACATGATCGCTAGTGGTGTCCACGCTATAATCGTAGGTGGAACAACTGGCGAGAGCTATACGCTTAACGCGCAAGAACGAATTCACCAATTTGGCGTCACACGCGACATCATAAACGGCCGTGTTCCATTGGTTTGTGGTGTCAACGATATGACGACCGCGGGTGTTTGCGAAATAGCCAAAGCCGCAAAAGGAAATGGCGCGGATGGTATTTTGCTCGCAGCACCGCCTTATTCACTGCCAACTGAAAAAGAATTAGCAGCACATTGTCTTGCTGTTGATCGGGCGGCAAATCTGCCGATCATGCTTTATAATTATCCAGGCCGAACGGGCGTTTGGATGGGTGAAGAGTTTCTTACCCGTGTCGGCCAGCGAAATAATTTCATGTCGATCAAAGAAGCCAGTGGTGACATCAATCGTATTCATCTTCTAGCGCGTGAATTTCCACATATTTCTCTCAGTTGTGGAGCCGAGGATCAGGCACTTGAGTTTTTCGTCTGGGGCGCCACCAGTTGGGTAACTCCTATGGCCAATTTCTTTTGCGCAGAGTTAGTTCGTTTTTATGAGCTATGCAGATTTGAAAAGGATTTTGAAGCTGCTCGTGAAATTATGATGGCCTTGCTACCACTGACTACCGTAATTGAAGGCGGCGGGAAATTTGCTCAGGCAGTAAAATATTGTGTTGAATTTGAGGGCTTGCCCGCAGGCCCTGTGAGGCCACCAATGCGAGCTTTAAAAAAGGAGCAAAAACGCGCGCTGCGAGAGGTCATGGAAACGGCAAAAATTAGCCTTCAGGCAGTCATGCGCAATAAGAAAACCAAGAAAGATAAAAATCATGTCAAACTTGTTAAATAAGTCTGAAATTCGTGCTGTCGCAGAGCAACTGATCTTTCCAAATACAGCTTTCATTAACGGCAAATTTGGCGCCGCCAAATCTGGAAGGACCTTTCCCACAATTAATCCTGCAACAGGTGAAACAATTTGTCAGATTACAGCCTGTGATGCGGCTGATGTCGATTTAGCAGTTGAAAAAGGTCGCAAGGCTTTTGCAAGTGGTTGTTGGTCAAAAATGCATCCAACAGAACGTAAAAACATTATGATCAGGCTAGCCAAATTAATGACACGTCATCGCAATGAATTGGCAGTGCTGGAAAGTCTTGAAAGTGGAAAACCAATTAAAGACTGTATTGAGATTGATGTGCCAGAAACCATCAACTGCTTGGTTTGGCACGCCGAAGCTGCCGACAAGATCTATGATCAAATATCACCGTCCGGTGATGGTGCTGTAGGGATGATAGTGCGCGAACCTGCCGGCGTAGTGGCCTGTGTTCTGCCCTGGAATTTTCCTCTCATGATGCTTGCTTGGAAGATGGGGCCAGCTTTAGCTAGTGGTAACAGCGTGATTGTTAAACCAGCTGAATTGACCAGCATGTCGGCCTTGAAAGTTGCAGAACTTGCTAACGAGGCTGGCATTCCAGAGGGCGTATTCCAGGTTATCCCTGGACTCGGCGAGTCGGCTGGTCAAGCTATTGGCCGACATCCGGATATTGATGTGATTTCCTTCACTGGTTCTACTGAAATCGGCAAGCGGTTTCTTGAATATTCGGCCCAATCCAACCTGAAACGTGTGACCTTAGAGTGCGGCGGAAAAAACCCATCGATAGTGCTAAAGGATGCAAAAAATCTCGATGATATTGCTCGCCACGTTGTGCACGCTGCCTTCTGGAATATGGGACAAAACTGCACTGCGAATTCACGACTAATTGTCCACAGGAAAATCCATGATGATTTGGTAGATCGTATTATTGACAGGACAGCAGATTGGCGTGTCGGTGACCCATTGGATCCCGCAAACGCCCTTGGCGCGATTGTGTCGCAAGAGCAATTCGACAAAATAAATGGCTTTATCAATGGCGCTAGGAAGAAAGGTGCGTCACTTTTAAATCCCACCCAAGCAAAACATGATCCAAAAGGGCTTTTTATTTCTCCCACCATTTTTGGTGATGTGAAACCCGACATGGATATTGCTATTCAAGAAATTTTTGGCCCTGTCATGGCCATTATGCCGGTTGGCTCCGATCAAGAAGCTATCAATCTCGCTAATCAAACCCAATATGGATTGCAGGCTTCTTTATTCACTTCAGATGTGGCGCGCGCGCACATATGTGCACGCCAGCTTGAGGCTGGTACAGTTTCAGTCAATTGCTACAGCGAAGGTGATATCACAACGCCGTTCGGCGGCTACAAGCAGTCTGGTTTTGGCGGTAGGGATAATTCATTGATGGCACATGACCAATATGTTCAGACCAAGACCATTTGGGTAAACACAAGCGAAGATCATATAGACGAAAACATAGGTTAGCATCATGCGTTCATCGCGGTTTGTGCATATTGTTGGTTGCCACGCGGAAGGGGAAGTTGGAGATGTAATTGTCGGCGGTGTTGCACCTCCTCCCGGCGAAACACTCTGGGAACAATCAAGGTTCCTGGCTGCGGACGATCAGTTGCGGCAGTTTTTATTAAACGAACCCCGTGGCGGTGTTTTCAGACATATAAATCTCTTAGTACCGCCTAAGCATCCCGACGCACAAATGGGTTTCATCATAATGGAACCTGAAGATACACCACCGATGTCAGGATCGAACAGCATATGTGTATCAACAGTTTTATTGGAAACTGGAATCATTGAGATGCACGAGCCAGAGACACGGTTAGTACTTGAAGCGCCCGGTGGGCTGGTGCACGTAACCGCTAATTGTGCAGACGGTAAAGTACAATCGGTCAAGGTTTTGAACTTGCCTTCTTTTGTTGATAGACTAGATGCTCCATTAGAAGTGTCGGGGGTTGGAACCCTGACTGTTGATACGGCCTTTGGCGGTGACAGCTTCGTGGTTGTAGATGCTCCAGCATTAGGGTTTGCGTTGACTCCAGACGAGGCCTCAGATCTCGCACAAATCGGCATTCGAATCACTGCCGCCGCTAATGAACAGTTAGGCTTCATCCATCCCACCATTTCAGGGTGGAGCCACATTTCATTTTGTCAATTCGCTGCACCGGTGGAGATGCAAAATAATGTTCTGACTGGAAGAAATACCGTAGTTATCCAACCCGGAAAGCTTGATCGAAGCCCAACTGGAACCGGCTGTTCGGCGCGGTTAGCTATTTTACATGCCCGTGGATTAATTGATGTTGGTCAGCCGTTTCGCGGAATTTCGGTGATTGACTCAGCCTTTGATTGTAAAATTGAGTCTCTGATGGATTTAGATGGCAAAGTTGCTATTAGGCCTTCAATCAAAGGACGCGCATGGTTGACGGGAAGCCAACAAGCGATGTTGGACGAAAGTGATCCCTACCCGTTGGGCTATCGTTTGAGTGATACTTGGCCAAGAATTAACGCATGACGTTTATGTATTTTTTAATTCAACGCGGCTAATTTGGGACAAAGCGTTTTAGACTGAAGTGACGATGATCAAACTTTTCTTCTGCCGCAACCAAATCTAAAATACGTAGCGCTGATCCAGCAGCGTGTGTTAGCCCGTAATGACCATGTCCACAATTATACAAAGTCCTTGTTGAATGCAAAGATGGGGAAATAATTGGCACTGAATCAGGAGTTGACGGCCTCGCGCCCATCCATGGCTTTGCTCCTGCTCGATTTAGCTTTGGAAAAAGCGTGCTACTAATTTCCTCTAACATGGTGAAATATTTGTCCCGTGGTGGCGCATAAGCAGGTGCATATTCAGCCCAACCTCCTATGCGCAGGCCACCTTCTACATGTGTGGCGACGATCCCACGATCGGCAAAAACAAGTGACCTAGACGGGCTAATTTCTGCATCAGGAAATGTCAAGTTATACCCGCGTTCTGATATGATGGGAACGTAATCACCAAGCTTGCTTGCAAAGGTACACGCCTCTATCCCCGCGCAAACTACCAAGTATTCAAATTGGCTATGTCCATCGACAGTATTTACGGTAACGTAGCGCTCTCCATGGTCGACGTGACTAACGCTTTCTTGGGATACGGTTGCTCCCATTGCCTGAGCTGCATCGGCAAAACCGCTGGCCGCAAGATGAGGATCAATAACCATCTGCCAAGACGGACAATATGTAGCATGGCCAATCAAGCTGTTGAGCCCAGGCACATCATGGTGCAATTGCTTAGTTGATATTATTTCGCTTTCAAATCCAGCCTTAGCCTTCAACTCCCAACTCTCGTTGCTTTTCTGTTGGCTCTTAGCGGAATCATAGACAAACAGTACACCCTTATTCGATAACAAATGATCCAGCTTCGCTTGCTTATATATTGCCCCTGTATGGTCTAGACAGGAACGGCCCAAATCAGATAGAGCGGCGTGAGCACGGGAAAAATTATCGCGGTGCGCGGTGCGCAAAAATTTCCAGAACCAACGAGCATTTTGCAACCCAAAAAGGGGGTCTAAATTCAATCCACCCTTTTCATCGAACCACATGCGGAGCCCTTTCAGAATAACTCCTGGCCCGCTTAATGGCAGAACATCGGATGCCGCTATGTGACCGGCATTGCCGAATGAGGCACCACCTAAGCCCGCCGGATGAGGATCAAACAAGGTGACCTGATGTCCCGCCTTTTGAAGAACGAAAGCTGTTGTTGCACCAATTATACCTGCTCCAACAACACCAATTTTGTAAGATGCCATGCAATATCTCTAGTCGACACATTTCGGTTGGATCATATATTTAGTGAGAACTGCCAAGAACATCGACGGGATCTCCCAACAATCTTCTACTTTGAAACCCTCGGAAAAGGACCACTTAAATCAATCCGAATGTCATATCTGCCGAAAATTCTATATACTCAAAACAGAATAAACTCGGACGGCACAAATGTTGGTTGCCGAGATTTACAGTTGAATAGTCAGAGACAACATCGAAAACTATATTTTCATGATAGAGGGCAAATAAAGCGACAATGAGGGAAAAATGATAATTATGAGCAAAGCAATAATATCCATAATAATAAACCAAGCCACTCCTTGGAAAATTTTCTGAATAGGGACGGCATTACCTACTGCACCCTTAATCACATATACATTTAGCCCGACTGGCGGAGACACTAGACCTATCTCCAGCAGTTTTATTAAAATGATTCCAAACCAAATTAAATCCATATTGGCGCCCACTGCTATAGGCAGAATCAGCGGTAAGGTTAGTAATAGAAGGCCTATGGAGTCCACAAACATCCCGAGAATAATGTATAAAATTGCTACGGATAAAATTATCCATACTACACTATCGCTAACACTCAGCATTTGTTCCGCAAGCCACGTTGGCAGACCGCTCAGTGCTAGAAATTTTGTGAGGAATATCGTTCCTATCAAAATAATGAAAATACTTCCCGTCCCTCTAGCAGTCGCTTTGAGAGCTTCTAGTAGGTTTGAAACGGTTAATTGTCTGCGCAGTGCCGCTAAAATCGTAGCAAAAAATGCGCCAACGGCTCCAGCTTCAGTTGGGGTGAAAAAGCCACCAAATATGCCGCCTAAAACAAAAACAATCAAAGCTGGAAGCGCCCAAACCTCTTTTATAGCCAACCATTTTTCCCGCGCTGAAAAACTCTCATCCACTTCACCGGCAAGCGCTGGGTTGAGTTTGACCCTTGAAATTATCATTGCGATGTACAGAGCGGCAGATAATAAACCGGGCAGAAACCCAGCCATGAACAACTTTCCTATAGAGACTTCGGCATATACGCCATAGAGGACCATTAAAATACTTGGTGGAATTAATGAGCCGAGCGTCCCCGAAGCTGCTATGACCCCTGTTGAGAGGCCAGGATGGTATTTGTGCCTCAGCATTTCAGGGACCGCTATACGGGCCATTGCGGAAGCGGTAGCCACACTCGAACCAGAGGCAGCAGCGAACATTGAACAGGCACCGACACTTGCAATAGCGAGCCCGCCAGGCAGCCTTGAAAGGCAGACCCTCATTGCTCTGAAAAGTCCTGTAGTCATCCCTGATGTCGTGCATACATAACCCATCAATAAAAACATAGGGACGGCTGTAAAAGACCAATTGCCAATAAAATTAAATGGAACAGCTGTGATAATTCCCCAAGCAGCTCTAACATTTGTGAGTTCAATAATTCCCAAGAAAGAAACAATGCCGAGCGCGACTGCTATAGGGACTCTCAGCGCGATGAGTGCAAGGCCTGCCAGAACTCCTATTATTCCAATAGTTATCCCGGACATTAGTTCTCATCCTCAGTAGGTGGAGACTGAAACTCTCGGAATTGCCGTAAGGTTGATGAGACAAAAACTAGGACAACAGCGAGGAACCCAATAGGTAGAGCCCATCTAGATGGCCATACATAAAACAAATAATTCGACATTATCGTTTCTTTGTATTGAAAGGATTTCATAGCATCAATTAGCGTTTGATAGCACAAGCCGCCAAAATAAAGTGCGCAAATTATATTCCCAAAAATTATCAAAGCCCGCCTGACCGGAATCGGGGCGAATTGAATAAAAAGGTCCACATGAACGTTTTCTTTTTTTAACTCGACCACAGCTAATGGCAAAAAGACCGCCCCTACCATGTAGTAGTATGAAACCGTTTCAAGTGTCCCAATTATTGGCGAATTAAATGTGATTTTCATGAATACATCTAAGACTACATGCCCCATCATAAAAATTAAGCAAAATATTGATATCGCTAATAAAATATCAGAAAATATTCTTATTAGATGTTCAATAAGCACAAAGGTTTTCATGGTCATTTCAAATGCCCTGATCACAGCTTTCAGATCGTGATTTCAAAATAGAAGCTAACTCTTTTTTCCAAAAATCGAGTAGGTTCCGGAAATAATCTGGATCATCTCGCAAAATGGAATTCACAGCCATGCCCCGCAGTAGACAAATGGTGCTTGTAAAAGCGAGACGTTTTTGCTCATCCGCTATGGATTTGTTTGCGAAGAAGCATTGCCAAATTTTATCTAAAGACTGATTGAATTCTAATGACGACGGGGTGAGTTCCCGTTTCAACAATGGTTCGGTGCGAGAAGCTGCAAGGTAATCCATAGTGGTCATAAAAAGAGGGCCAGAAAAATGCTCCCACAAGATATCCACAAATTCATCGATTGATAGTCGCTCATTTTCCACGTTTGCTGCCAGTCTCTCTATTTCCTCTATTTCCTTCCGCAACATGAAGCGTACCGCTTCGGCAATTAAAATCTCTTTTCTAGGAAAGTGATGAAGCAATGCGCCCCTAGACACGCCTGCTTTAAGAGCTATGCGTGATGTGGTGGTATTATGAAATCCAATTTCATATATCGTATCTGTAGTCGCACTTAAGATTTTATTGATGGTGTCATTCGATCGGGATTTTTGTGATCTTTTTTTTAGGGCTGGGTTGCTCACTTTAGTTAGGACCTTTGCGGTTGTGTCTAGTTAACCTTAACGCTTTGATATCCAGCATCGTGGTGATGAGGCGTCAATAATTTCCGGTGGCTTATTTTTTATTTGGTAATTATTCAAAAAGCATAAGAGGAGCCAATTTTTGGCTCCCCAGTATTTTTAGGGCTTCACCAATTAGTGATGAATTAGGTCACTTATTTGCCGTATGATGCGACATCAATTTTGTCAAATAACTCCGACTTAATTATAGCTGCTATTGCAGAAGAATCGCTCCGATCGACTCCAGAGAATAAACCTTCCCATTTATCGACCGTTGATTGAAATCGACCAAGCAACGCCTTCGGATCAGCAACACCGTATTTGTCTCGAGCAGTGTCATAAACATTTGACATGTTGTCATCGGCGAACTTTTTGATTGAGCCAAGCATATCATCGGCAGGCTCATAAATAGAAACGCCCTGTCCCTTTGCTTCTGAGAGAGCTTCGTCTATTGAAGCATTATATCCGATGTAGAGCTTTGCCATTGCAATAGCATTCTCATTTAACATCAGTCTCTTGTGCTCAACAGAAAGATCATTCCAGAAATTTTTATTGTAACCCCACATCGGACCTGCCCAAGCAATTCCCAGTGGCGCCATTGTTGTGTGTTTAGCAACATCCCAAAGGCTTCGAGATTTAAGATCACTCGCTACGTTGAGTGCACAATCCAATGTTCCTTTCTCAATTCCTTGGTACATTTCACTTGATGGGACGTTGACTGGGACCGCTCCTACAGCTTCAGCCCAACGAGATAATGCGTTACCATTAGTTCTCACTCTTTTCCCTTTTATTTCGGAGAGATTTCTTACGGGCATTTTACACATTAGATTGTACGCAGGAGTGCTATAGCCACCACCAAAAATAATGCCGGCTTTTTCCCATTCTGCCAGCAAATCTGGGTCATTCATGTTGAAATCAGTATTGGCGACTGCCGCAACTAGTGCATCTGAGTAGTTAAACCCTAGCTCCTGTATAGCCGTGGAAAGTGGCAACTCCGCAGGTGTATAACCAGAGTAGTGATAGCCAACCTGAGCTATATCATCTCTCACCCCAGACATGCCGGCTCGAGCCGGAAACAACACAGTACCGGTAAAAACTTTTGCTACAAGCTCACCGTTCGAACTAGCTTTTAATGACTCTGCCCACTCCACGTAGCCGTGCTTTGCTAAAGGATGAGTTGCAGGGAAGAACGTATTTGCGTTGAATTCAGTAGAAGCATATGCAGATATTGAAGCGCTTGAACAAAATAAGCTTGCAAGCAACAGATTTTTCAATGTTTTGATATGTCTCATATCTCCCTCCGATAATTGTTAAAGTACAATTTCATTTAGGCGTGAAGCTTGTTAGCGCTTCATGTTCCTTGTTACAAAGTTGTCAAAGTAAAAACAAACCGTCAAGATTGTTTACTATTATGTTTTTGTTTGAACTCGTATAACGACATTTCAAGAGTTTTCCTCCTAAGTTAAATTAGGCCGTGATACGTGGCCTCCTAGCATCAATTAACCGGAGACGCCCTATGTCCGAAATCAAATTGTTAAAAAACGCGACAATATTAGACGTAGAAACGGGCGAACTTATCGAGGGCATGAGCATAGTCATCGAGAAAGATCGAATAGTTGAAGTTGAAAAAAGAATAAACTTACAAAAAATAGATCAAACTATTGATTTAAATGGAAAAATTGCTCTACCAGGTTTGTGTGATGCACATGTCCACGTTATTGCTTCAACCCCTAATTTTGCTGAAATTGAGAGATGGTCCCCGGTTTTTACAACTGCGCGCGCTATGAGAATTTTAAAAAATATGCTTATGCGAGGTTTTACAACCGTGCGGGATGCGGGGGGCGCTGACTTTGGCCTAGCTAGGGCAATAGATGAAGGTTTTGCAACTGGACCAAGGCTTTTATTTTGTGGAAAAGCGCTGTCACAAACTGGTGGTCATGGCGACATGCGTGGTCCGGGTGAAAATTTTGATTCTTGTTTTTGCTGTGCTGGCCTTGGAAGAGTCTGTGATGGTGTCAGCGAAGTCAGAAAGGCTTGCAGGGATGAAATTCGAAAAGGTGCAACCCACATCAAAATCATGGCTTCAGGGGGTGTTGCATCACCAACAGACAGAATTTCAAGCTCCCAATTTTCGCTAGAGGAAATTACGGCCGCTGTAGAAGAGGCCGAGAATGCAAATCTCTATGTACTTGCTCATGCGTATTTGCCGAAATCAATCTCCAGAGCTTTGAATTGTGGTGTTCGCTCAATTGAGCATGGAAACATGATCGATGCAGAAGCAAGCTCTTTATTGATCGAAAAAAATGCATTCCTTGTTCCTACGATGTCTACCCATGAGATATTGCCTGTGGAAGGGCTGAAGGCGGGGATGCCCGCAGATATGATAGAAAAGGTTGCTGCTGTCACTGAGGCTGGGAAAATAAACTTCCCAAATGCATGGAAGCAAGGGGTGCGGATGGTTTTTGGAACCGACCTTCTTGGAACCATGCACGAACACCAGCTATTAGAATTTGCATTGCGCGGGGAGTTTCAAAAGCCGATCGACGTAATCAGGTCCGCAACTAATGTAGCTGCGGAACTTTTTCAGATGACGGGTGATATTGGACAAATAAAGCCAGGTGCGTTTGCTGATATTATTGCTGTGAATGGCAATCCTCTGGAAGATTTGGGGATTTTGCAAAATCCTGACAAATTTTTGAAAATGATCATCAAGGCTGGCATTGTCTATAAGAACGACACGTGACCATCAGTAGTATTAATCGGTCACCCTGTCAGAGCATTTTTGATAAAGAGACGTCTTTCTAACGGGAAGGTTTTTTCGCCACCGCTCGGGTCGTGTTGCGGCAGGCAGCGTCTGCAGTGGAAGAAGCTACAGCATTCGTAAACTATATTATTGCAAATGCGCAGATTGGGCTTTTTTAATATAACACGATTATTGGCACATGTTTTTAAATGTTTTGGACGATGCAGCAACAAAAACTCGCCGACGAAAGTCGGCCTACTGACGACAGGAGTCAATTGTGCTGGCTAAAACTACCTGCAACGGTCAATCTGATTGGCAGCTTTCAAAACCCTCTTTAAGACCCATGCTTTCCAAGTTACGACCAATAAACACTATACGCGAAATACGCTCGCAATTTTCTGGCCAAGCACCCATCGGTGACGCGTCCATGAGCATATGAACACCCTGAAAAACGTAACGATCGTCTAGGCCAGAAAACTCAATAATGCCTTTGGAACGCAGTATGTCTTCACCGTTAGCTTGCAATAGCGACCCAAACCAAGTCTGGAACTTATCTATATCAAGCGGTTTGTTAGCAACTAGTGAAATGCTTCCAACATGATTGTCATGCTTATTCTTGTTTTTGGGCAGTTCAAGTTGTGATTTCAACTCCAAAACTCGTTCCAGATTGAATGCGTCGATGTCGAGTAATTCGTTGATAGGCACTTGGCAGTGGGTGGTTTTGACTAACTTTGCGTGCGGATTAATTGTTTTGACGTCTGAAATCACTTTTTCAATCTTCGTTGGATCTACAAGATCCAATTTGTTGACAACAATAATGTCTGCAAAAGCGATTTGTTCCCTAGTTTCGTGATATTCGTTTAGTTGCATATTGACATGAAATGCGTCAACGACGGCAACTATAGAGTCAAGCTTTGTGTGATGGCTGAATTTTTGGTCCGAAAAAAAGATCTGAGCTATTGGCCCAGGGTCAGCGAGGCCAGTAGTTTCTATAATTACTGCGTCAAACTTATTGGAGCGCTCCATCAAACTATTCAAAGTACGGATTAAATCTCCCCGAATGGAACAACAGACACACCCATTGTTCATTTCAAAAACTTCTTCATCAGCACTTACAATCAAATCATTATCGATTCCTTCCTGTCCAAATTCATTAACTATCACCGCGAAGCGAACGCCATGTTTTTCTGTTAGAATGCGGTTTAACAGAGTAGTTTTGCCTGCACCCAAAAAGCCGGACAACACAGTAACAGGTGTTTTTGACAAACTGATCATGTGCACGATCATACCAGTTTTAAAAAACTTTCAAAAGAGACGGCCCACGATCACTCACTGACTCCTTCTCAATCAGAGAATGGGGGCTTTTAGCCTCATCAGGTTTGCGAGTGTTTGTGATGTTCAAAGTAGTCTACAAAACTGCAACGCAAAATGCGTCTAAGTGAAATAACTTTTATTTCAATGTAGGGCGGACGCCACTTAATCCGCGACAGCATTATGCGCCGCCACGTATTTCGTTCCCTCTCGAAACGAATTCATCAAATACTACGTCAAAAAATACATAGCGTGTTTCAAGGCTTGAAGACTAGCTGAAATCGAATTCGAGAACGCCGTACGTTTCGATGACCAATTTGCCGCTGCCTTAAAGATTAACAACGGCCCCTTCGGCCATGTCTCGTGTCAAACGGGTGCGTAGTCACGAGACGCTGACAACCGCCAACTATTCATCTAACTGATGGCCAGCACTGATTGACAACGAATAAGCACCATACCTTGTCTGGCGTGTGAAAGTTGCCAATTACCAAGGTATAGACTTCCCCGTGAGGCGTTTAGACTATGACATTACGTTCTTTGCTTTCTGTCGGTGCTGACGACGCTGTTGCCATTTCATCACCGAGCCGGCCGTCGCTCGACTATGCCGCGCTTCGCACCCACTGCGACCAAATCGGACGACAACTCGCCAGCCAGGGGCTGAGTCCTGATGACCGGGTGGCTATTGTACTCCCAAACGGACCCGAGATGGCCAGCGCGTTCCTTGCAGTTGCAAGCGTCATGTCAGCGGCCCCGTTGAACCCCGCCTACAAACGAAGTGAATTTGAGTACTATCTTGAGGACCTTGCACCAAAGCTCGTGATTGTTGAAAAAGACAGCACAAATCCGGTCTGTGCAGCCGCAGAAGAACTTGGCATCCCGGTTGTTGAAACGAATGTTGCAGACAATGCTGCTGCGGGTCTGTTCACCCTTTTTGACAGCGAGGCAGACGTTATGCCTGCCCGACCGGACAACGAAGCGCTTATCCTGCACACCTCTGGAACGACATCACGCCCGAAAATTGTGCCGCTTTTGCAGCGCAATATCGCAGCCTCTGCTCGTAATATCGCTGCAAGCCTTGAATTGTCTGCGAGGGATCACTGTCTGAATATTATGCCACTGTTTCATATTCATGGATTGATTGCAGTATTGACGACCAGCATGTCGCAAGGGGCCTCGGTTTGTTGCAATGAAGGTTTCAACGCACTGAAATTTCTGGACCAGGCGCGTGAGGAATCTATCACCTGGTATTCAGGTGTGCCAACCATGCATCAAGCCATTCTACTGCGGGCAAGGCGCCAGACAGAAACAGCCAGGGCGCTGGGTCTTAGGTTGATCCGGTCCTCTTCCGCTTCTTTGCCGCCTGCCGTCTTTGAAGAATTAAATGCCGTTTTTGTATGTCCGGTCATTGAGGCCTATGGGATGACTGAAGCCGCCCACCAAATGACATCCAATCCGCTCGCCGGAGGCAAACAGAAAGCTGGCTCCGTCGGCATTGTCACATCACCGGAAGTCTGCATCATGGATGCCGAAGGCAATCAGTTGCAAGGAGACGGCGAAGGAGAGGTATGTATTCGCGGCGATAATGTGACGCCGGGATATGAAAACAACCCGGCCGCCAATGAATCCAGTTTCACCAAAGGGTGGTTCCGCACCGGTGATCAAGGCTATCTTGATGAAGACGGCTATCTGAAGATCACGGGACGCCTGAAAGAAATCATCAATCGTGGCGGCGAAAAAATCTCACCGCTGGAAGTCGACAATGTTCTGATGGAACATCCGGATATCCAGCAGGTCGTCACCTTTGCTGTGGCTGACGGAATGCTTGGCGAGGAAATTGGAGCTGCCGTGGTACTTCGTGATGGTGCAGAAATGGATGCCGCCGGTCTGCGCAGCTATGCCGAGACACATCTCGCCAAATTCAAAATACCGAAACTTATCTGCTTTCTTGACGAGATACCGAAAGGTGCTACAGGAAAGCTGCAGCGCATCGGCCTCGCAGCGAAACTGGGCCTTGAAAGCTGAGCGGACAGGAGTGGATCGTGAAACGCATCTGTATATTTGGAGCTGGTGCTATCGGTGGCTACCTGGCAGCCGCACTCGACAATGCCGGCGCTGCTGTCAGCCTTGTGGCGCGGGGGCCACATCTCGAGGCCATTCTGAAGAACGGGCTGAGCTTTGAAAAAGATGGTGTAACTTCTACCCATCATCTGCCGGCCAGTAATGATCCAGTGGACCTCGGGCTGCAGGATGTGGTGTTTCTGGCGGTGAAGGCACACGGCATCCCAAGAATTATCGACAGTCTGAAGCCGCTGATGCATGACGACACGATCATCGTACCCGCTGTGAACGGGCTGCCTTGGTGGTATTTCCATGGCGCTGGTACTGGCACAGAGCTGGACGAACAACCGCTTCTTGCTGTTGATCCGGATCGCCGTATTTGGGATGAGATTGGGCCGCAGCGGGCCATTGGCTGTGTCGTTTATCCGGCCTGTGAGATTGCTGCGCCCGGGCATGTCCGGCATCTTAATGGTGACCGGTTCAGCCTTGGCGAGCCGTCAGGCGAGCGGACAGATCGCATCCGCGATCTGTCCGACCTGATGATAACTGGCGGGTTAAAAGCGCCGGTGCGGCCACGCATTCGCGACGAAATCTGGATCAAACTATGGGGCAATTGTTCCTTCAATCCGGTCTCGGCACTGACTGGTGCCACGCTTGACGAGATCGGCAATGACCCTGGTTCACGCCAGCTGATAAAGGATATTATGACCGAGGTTCAGGCCATTGGCGAGGCAGCCGGTGCGCGTTTTGGGGTGTCAATTGATAAACGCATTGTTGGTGCAACCGCCGTTGTCGGACACAAGCCGTCAACGCGCCAGGATATCGAAGCCGGACGGCCGTTGGAAATCGACCCAATCCTGACCTCCGTCATCGAATTGGCTAATCGGCTAGACATCGAAGCGCCAGCATTGTCGCGTGTCACCGTGCTGCTGAAATTGCAGGCCGCCACTCTCGGCCTGTACACATATCCCTGAGCGAACGTTCTGCGCAGGGAAACAACGGAGAAACAAAGGGCTGAAACTGGACGACCTATTGCTTGCTAGCCTATGATGCTCTCGTCAGGGGTTGCGCCGGCAAAGGCGCTGACAGCTTACAGGCTCCCGTAGGCACGTTTCATTGCGGAAGGGTCACATGCGCTATCTTCACACCATGGTCCGGGTTACGGACATCGACGCGTCACTCGATTTCTACTGTAACAAGCTTGGTCTGGTGGAAATCCGCCGCATGGACCATGAAGCCGGTCGCTTTACGCTGATTTTCTTGGCGGCACCAAAGGACAAGGCACATGCTGAAGAGCATCGCGCGCCAGAGCTGGAATTGACCTATAACTGGGACCCTGAAGACTATCAGGGAGGGCGCAATTTCGGGCATCTTGCCTATAAGGTTGATGACATCTATGCGCTTTGCCAGTTGCTGATGGATGCGGGTGTGACAATTAACAGACCACCGCGCGATGGCCGCATGGCCTTCGTCCTGTCGCCTGACAATATTTCAATCGAATTGCTGCAGGAAGGAGACCCATTGCCACCTGCCGAACCTTGGGCATCCATGCAAAATACAGGCAGCTGGTAGATCAACGCGCATGCCCGACATCCATCAATTTTCATATGGCAGCGATAATTACGGCGTGCTGCTGCATGACCCGCAGACCGCTGCCACCGCATTGGTTGATGCCGGCGATGCGCAAGCGGCGCTCGCCGCGCTTAAGGAAACTGGATGGTCGCTGTCCCAGATCTGGCTCACTCATCATCACGGGGACCATGTCGCTGGCACTGCCGCAATTGTCGAAGCCACTGGTGCCAGCGTGATTGGGCCTTTGCAGATAAGCCATGTGACAGATGCGGTCAATGATGGTGCCAGCTTTAATTTTGGCGGCACAGCGGTGACGGTGATCGCAACTCCGGGCCATACCTTGGACATGTTGAATTATCACATCGCTGCGGAAAATCTGTTGTTTACCGGCGATACCTTGTTTGCCATGGGGTGTGGGCGCCTGTTCGAGGGTGACGCCGCGACGATGTGGGACAGCCTGTCACGACTGATGATGCTGCCCGATGAAACGATCATATATTGCGGGCATGAATACACGGCAGTAAATGCTGATTTCGCGCTTTCTGTCGACCCGGGCAATGAAGCGCTGCAACGCCGTGCCTCTGCGGTGCGTAATCTGCGCGCAATTGACCGGCCAACCATTCCCACAATGATGGCACTGGAAAGGCTTACAAACCCGTTCCTCCGCGCGGCTGATCCGTCGATCCGTCAGCATCTGGGCATGACAGATGCCAACGACATAGCGGTATTTGCCGAAATCCGTCGGCTGAAAGACATTTTCTAAGTGTTTGCGTTTCAAGCAACGTGATGATTTCAGTGCTGAGCGTCAGAATCCCGTTTCATGGTGATGCCCATCCACGGTGCCACCAACCTTTGAAATCCCGGCAAGATTGCCTGCCCCTGTGAGGAACAGGGCAAGCTGCAACTGTTCCTTCCACTGCCGGATATGGGCGCAGGCGCGTCCCCTGTCAGGGCTGCCGATGCCATCATCCGAAATCGCCCTTAGGACCGCGCCAGCCATCGATACCATTTCGGCACCAAGCCATAGCGCCTTTGCCGCATCCAGCCCGTTCATGATGCCACCAGACGCTATGAGCCGCCCTTGCGGGTTAGTCGCGCGTACCGCCATCAGTGCATCAACAGTCGGCACACCCCAATCGAGGAACGGTATGAAAAGGTCGGCATCCTTACGCCGTGCAGCTTCTATCCGTGTCCAATTGGTGCCGCCAAGGCCGGCAACATCAACTGCATGCACGCCGATATCAAACAAGCGGCGGGCGGTTGCAGCACTGATTCCAGCACCCACTTCCTTGACAAGAACCGGGCATGCACATGCATCCGTAACGGCCTCGATCGCCGCCAGAACACCGAACCAGTTTGTCTCGCCCTCGGGCTGAACGGCTTCCTGCAGCGGGTTGAGGTGGATAAAGAGCGCATCGGCCCCGATATCCCCCACCGCACGGCGTGCTAAATCAACGCCGCCATCGGCAGCAATCTGCACTCCGCCCAGATTGCCGACAAGCGGCACAGATGGAGCAAGCGATCGCAATCGCGACTGACTACGTCTTGATTCCAACGATGCGCGCTGCGAGCCGACCGCCAGACCGACTCCACATACCTCCGCGGTTTCGGCTAGCGCGTCATTAATTGCGTCCGCATGATCCGTACCACCGGTCATCGAACCAATAAAAAAAGGTGCGGCCAGTTTCTTGCCAAGCCAGCTGGTACTGGTGTCGACACTACCAAGGTCACATTCGGGCAGTGCAGAATGTTCCAGCTGCACGCGCGCAAAACCGGCTTTGCGCGCTGACCGCGCAAGCGGGGCGGCAGCAAGGCTCAGATGAGCATTCTTACGATCACCTGCCTTTGGTTCACTTTTGTTTTCTGGGTGCGATTCCATAGGATCTACCTGCTGATGAAACGTCGCTTCAAGCTGGGCCGGGCATTGCGCAGCAGCCCGTCTACCAAAATCATATGCGGCACTGTCAACGCGGCAAGGCCGATAAAGACCACCCGCATGAGCGCTGACTCTGCACTACTAGGACTGGCAAGCAGCCAAAAAGCAATCGCACCAGCCAGCCAGCTGGCAATGGTGAACAGCGCCGCCTGTGCAAAGACCATCCGACCCGACATGGTTGAAGCAAGACCCGAGAGAATCGTTCTCACATGGCGCCATGTATGTATCAGACAGAAATATACAGCAAAACCGACCATGGGCGGTGTGAAGACTAACAGCACCGCCAACAATACAATTTCGGCAAGGCCGGCGCGCCATCCGCGGTTTATCACCCCCTTGATGACGCAAAAGGCCAACGCAATGGAAACGATGATGGCTAGAATTTCCAGCCCATGCCAAACCATCTGTGTGGGCCCGCCAACAAGATAGCCAAAAATCACATCAACCTCATCGCGATGGATCAAGCTGATTCCGACCACTACCAGCCCGCCATGGGCCACCGCCTCAAGGAGCCCTTCCCAGCCAGCGGCAGGCCGGGAATCTCCTAGGCCAAAATGCAACATACTGATGACCAGAAAGATCAGCAGGCAGACAGCTGGCGCCATCATCCATGCTGCCACCACCAGCGCCGCCGCCACGACATATAGGAAGATAAATCTTAACAACAGCATAACACGCTTTGAATAGCCCAAGTAAATGGCAATGGCCCCATCGAGCGCGCCATGCGGCAAACCTATGATAACAACCGCTGCCAGTGCCAGCAGCGTTGACTGTGGTATAGTCGCCAGACTTGCCATCATCTCCATGCCCGCCCCGCTTTCGTTGTCAGTCCCGGGCTGACCAACAGCAACCGCATTGCAGCATTCATAAAAATCCGTTTCGGCATGGCCATAATCACTTTTAGGCGCAGAGACCAGTCTGCCTCACCACTTAGGAATCGGGCAAATTGATCTCCAGTCAATGCGCCTGCCATGCGCAGAAACAGATCAGGCGCTGTTTCAGGGTGATGGCGCAAAACCTGCAATAGAACGGCATCCATCCACAGGTCAATACACTGATGCGGTTTCGCAAAATTCAGTCTGCCGTGTGATGCCCCGGCAATGGCCCGGTCAAGCTGTTTCTGGATAAAGGCAAAAGCATACCCACTTGACGGGCGAATTGCGCCGCCATTACCGCCAATGCCGGCAATCTTGGGATCATGCCGTTCCATCATGCCAAGCGGGATCGCCCCACGTTCCTGATGCGTAACCTTATAAGTCTCAACGCCGAGATGCGTTTTCAGATAATCGTCAATGGCATCGATATAGAATTGGTCTGGCTCCCGCTGGGGCGTGAACAGCGTGGACTCGACAAGAGCCTCAGTTTCCGAGAACGGTAACAGATAGATGAAATGCATGCCACGTGACTGATCCACACGAAAATCCATCAATGTAGCGGTGTCCGGAGTGAATGTTTCACTATCGGTCTGCACCTCCAGCCCGACGAAATGCTGCAGCATCATGCCATCTGGCACCACAGGCGGGCGGCTGTCAAACCAGATAGCTGCGGGGTCATTTGGGCGTAGTGACATTGATGCAAAACCGACACCAGCTGATATCGCGGCACGGCGACAATCGGCGATCCAATCAGACCGTCGCAACGCATGATAAGGATGTGTTTCGGCTGTCATCAACAATGCCCTGTCGTGCGAAACAAGCTGCCATTTCTGCCAACGGGCAAAGGCCAGGCAGGCAGGCCGGTCCAGATACGGAACGCCCCAAAAACCCCAGATATGATCCTTTTCCGGAACATCCCTGTCCGGTTGATAAATGGTCAGGCTAAAGCCTGGCAGATCACCCGCCCGCGCGGCAAAGGATAAGGCGGCGCACCCGTCACCCAGGATACCGACGGGCGTGATCGCTTCTTCTAAGGATATTGAGCCATCAGACAACATAAGGGAGACCCCTCAGACTATTGTGAAGCGACGGGTCATGAAGCCCGCGGCGCGGCGCTAACCGGTCTCTCAGCGTTAGCATAGCCCGCAGTGTACAGCCGGCCTTGGTCGCGCTGCTGGTGATTTGTCTGCCGGCGTGCCACGCGTGATCAGAATCGGCGAGTTGGACACCGATCTGACGATAGACGCGCGCCGCAACGGCAATCGCCAGATGCGCGCGGATTGGCAAATAGCCATAGCCACGACGTCCGCTAGCATAAAATGTCTCGGCCAGTGCCAACAACCGCTTTACTGCCATTGTGACCTGCTGTGCCACCGGCCCGTCAGGGCGCGCCGCCGCCTCGGCAATAGTCGCCGGACAGGCACCACAAACCCAGTCGCCTGGTATATAGCGTCGGTTCATTTCTGCATCTTCCAGCACATCACGGGCAATATTGGTCAGCTGCATGGCGATGCCCAGATCGATGGCATGAGCACGGGCTGCCTCATCATGACAATCCAGAACATGACACATCAAAAGCCCGACGGTCCCGGCGACGCGGTAAGAGTAGCGCAGCAATTCCGTTTCGTTGACAAGCGCAACTTCCAGTTTTTGGTCATCCAGCAGCCCGTCAATCAGAGCAACAATTACATCGGGTGGAAAAGCACGTTGCTGCATGAAATCGTGAAAACTGGCGTAGGCAGGGTCCGTCCCCGGGCGATCGGCCAAAAGATCGGCACGAATAATCTGAAGACGCGCGGGACCTGCCGCGATGTCGCCATCAGCCATATCGTCAAGAACCCGGCAAAAGGCATAGAGCCGGGCGGCATCATAACCCATGCGCTGGCCCAAAAAGCGCCGCGCCCAATGAAAGCTCCTGCCATTCGCGGCGAGTGATGCTTCGGATGTCAGCCTTTCATTCGACATGTCGTGCCGCAACATGGCATCGCCGGGCAACTACCTTTCAGCCGCTTGAGCGATCCTGCTGCTCCTCCTCCTCGATAAGCCGTTCAACAACCTTAGCAGAACACAGCACACCTGGCATCCCGGCGCCTGGATGTGCGCCTGCGGCAGCAAAATACAGATTGGAAATATGTGGGTCGCGATTATGGTACCGAAACCAGGCAGACTGCACAAATAGCGGTGCAATCGAAAAGCCAGCCCCATGCATCGAGCGATAATCATCACGGAAATCTTCCGGGGTCATCCAGAAATCTTCTGTAATTGTTTCGCCGAGTCCGGGCATGATGGTGCGATCCAGTGCCACCACAATGCGGTCGCGGAGCGCTGGCCCTTCTGTCTTCCAGTCAACATCGCCGAGCAAATTGGGTACCGGACACAGAACATAGAAACTGTCGCAACCGTCTGGCGCAAAGCTCTTGTCGGTGGCTGTGGGACGGTGCAAATAAAGTGAAAAATCATCCGCCAAAATTTTGCGATCAAAAATGTCAGCCAGCAATTCCCGATAGCGCGGCCCCATCCAGATAGTGTGATGAGCTACATCGTCAAAGGTTTTGCGGGTGCCAAAAAACAGAACATACAAACCCATTGAATATTGTGTTAAAGCTTCCGGCAGCGCCCTCTTGCGCCGAGTGTCCTCCGGCATCATCTGGCTATATACGGTCGGCGGATCGCCATTGCAGATCACTCTGTAAGCATCGTAGCGGCGCCCGTCGACAGCCACCGCCCCGGTCACCTTTCCACCTTGCTGCACAATATGTTCGATATCTACCCCCAGCTGCACCGATACGCCGGCACGCTCCAGCAACCGATGCAGTTCAGCCACAAGCTTGCCAGTGCCTCCAATGCAGAAGAACACACCCCACTGGCGTTCAAGATAGTGGATCAGCGCATAGATAGATGTAGTAGTGAAAGGGTTGCCGCCAACAAGCAACGGATGGATCGAAAAGGCCTGCCGTAGCAGCGGATGACGGATGTGGCTGTACACAAGCCCGGTGACCGTGCGGTAGCTACGCAGCCGCAGCAAGGCCGGGACTTGTGCCAACATATTGGTGAAGCGTATGAAGGGCTTATCAGCCAGCTTTTCAAAACCAACCTCGAAAATCGCCTTTGACGTTTTCAGTAGCCGGGCATAACCCTTGATATCCCGTTCGTCGAAACGCGCGATTTCGGCATTGGTATCTTCAATACCAGGCCGATAGTCAAATTGCTGTCCATCGTCAAAATGGAAACGGTACCAGGGGTCGAGTGGTCGAAATTCGAGATAATCCTTGCGGCGCTCTCCGAACAACTCGAAAAGCTCGTCAAAAAGAAATGGAGCAGTAATAACCGTCGGGCCGGCATCATGGCGAAAACCACCACGCTCAAAGACCTGCGCACGCCCGCCGATGGCCTGCAGTCGGTCGACAAGTGTGACCGAATAGCCGCGCGAGCGCATCCGCAAGGCGGCAGCAATACCGCCAAATCCAGCGCCGATCACAAGAACGTCGCTTGTCTGCAATGCGCTTGATGCCCTGGGAGGTTTGGCGGGGGCAGTTGGTTTACCAATTGGAGCCGTTGTCATTATCCGGCAGTTATGTCTGATTCAATGAAGCGATAGACTTCACGCATACCTGCTTTAACAACTGCTGTATAGGTATGATGACGGCACTCAGTTCAGCCGGCAAAGTGTCAGCACATTCACCCGCACGCGCCATCAACGTCGTCATCCGTCTCGCCGCTTCGCTTGCAGCAGATGAGTCCAAAATGGCCACCAGCCAACCATCAAAACCTGCGTCATCCCCGCTTGCATACCAATCATCAAAGGCAGTGCGGCTTTCATCATCCAGCGTCGCGCGAAACAAGACAACCACGCCGTTGGGCGCGCGGCGGCGCATGTCGGACCCGCAGGTATTTGCACCGTCCCCACCACTAAAATTTAGAATATCATTGCCAATCTGATAGGCATTGCCGAGCGCCCGGAAACACTGACCGATCGTCGTTGCCGAATTGCCGTGCAGCGCCATGGTTGCAACACCTTCCAGTGGGGCCGTCAGCAATGGGGCTGTCTTGTCGCCAGCGCCTTGCAGGTATGTATCCCAGCTGGCTACCGGGCTGATATCGAACTCGCGCGCCTCACCAATGGTGGTGGTTTTCATGTGTGTTGCCAGAACTTTCACCAGCATGGGTGTCTGCGAGCGTTGCGCCGCCTCTGCTGCAAGTTCAAACGCTAGTGCAATCAGCCAGTCTCCTAGTGTCAGCGCAACGTCACGGCCAAATAATGACCAAACGGCTGGGCGACCGCGTCGCAGACGGTCACCATCGCAAATATCATCATGGATCAGCGAGGCATTATGCAGCACCTCAATCGCCGCGGCCCAATGCATTGCCGCCGCACGATCGACCTTGAGCGCATCTGCGGCTCGCAGCGCCATCTTTGCCCGTAGCATCTTGCCGGGCGCCATGAAATGATGGGCAGCGGCGTTGGAAAGGGGTTGGCCGGGTGCAGGCAAACGCTCAGAAATAAAAGCGTGAATTACTTCAGATGTTGATCGGGAAATGGCACCACCCGCTCCTGCGTCTGTCAGGATATTCTTGGCTGGTTTGGACAGATCAGTCATTTCTACCGACTTTGCTGTTTGTGGCCCGGGGCTGTTGCGCTCTATAACGAAAAAAAAAGAGAGGACAGTGCTCACACACTGTCCTCAACATACTTTTATTTAGGCCTTTGAAGCTTCAGCATTTGCTGCTGCCCAGATAACCGCTACGAACGCGATCTTATTTACAACGTCAGCGATGTTGTAAATCACGTTCAGAGTTACTGCGTCGGCAGCACCGTTCAGATAGCCTAGGAAATAACCCAATGGGTAAATTGCCCAGCCAATCGTCACGATCCAGCGCATTGTTGAAAATGCTGATTGGACCGACTCAGGAGCCTGCTCAGCTGATGCTTTGCCAGCTTCACCCGCAAAGATCTCATACAGGATATAGAACCAGCCTGCCATCCCGACAACAAAGCCGAGCCATGCATTCACAAGTCCTGCTTCACCGGCATAACCAGCAACCAGCATGACAAGCGAACCAATGAGCAGCCGCCAGAAAATGCCACCGCTAACAGCTGCAACAGCTGCCAGGATGAAGTAGAATTCAACCATTTGCAGTGGAACCGTGATAAGCCAATCGACATAACGATATACCGTCGGCGTATCACCAGTCATTACCCATACATCTCTCATATAGAAGTAGTGGACAGCTGCGATAATCTGCACCAGGGCGCCGATTGTCATTGCTGTTTTCCACTTGCCTGGCAAACGGCCAGCTTCCATCAAGAAGAAAATCGAAGCAGCAACCATAGCCATTGAAATTGTCCAGAAC
>MDTC01174331.1_pt1 | contig 26485 bp, 16 predicted proteins | sample 811181 | NCBI WGS metagenome assembly MDTC01 (sample SAMN05326644, study PRJNA326480) | marine metagenome | isolation source: seawater | place: Pacific Ocean: North | collected 2011
GGCAGTAAAGCAGACCGTAATGGTATCAAGGAAATGCTGGCGTTTCTGAAAAACAATAAGAACAAGCGATTTGTATGCCTTGTTGATGACGTTTCTAGGCTAGCCCGCGATATCCGAGTCCACCTTGACCTCAGAGACGCGATAGATAGCTGTTATGCCGTGCTGGAAAGTCCGGCCATGACATTTGGCGTTGATGCTGACGGGCGGTATTTTGAGAATATGCAGGCGTTAAGTGCCATGCATCACCGCGAGAAGAACGCCGAGCAAACCAAAAAACGCATGCAGGCTCGCGCCATCAATGGCTATTGGCCATTTCCTGCGGTGATTGGTCTAAAACATGAGCGCAAATCCGGTCACGGTAAGGTCATGGTGCCGGATGAACCTTTGGCCTCGATTATCAAAGAAGGCATGGAAGGTTTCGCCAATGGGCGTTTCCAGACACAAAGCGAAGTTGCTCGCTTTTTTGAAAGCCATGTAGAATTTCCTAAAAACCGCCATGGCAAAGTAACAGTTGAGGCCGCAAACCGTATTCTGACCCGCGTGCTTTATGCGGGGTATATCGAAATGCCGAAATGGAATATTGATCTGCGCAAAGGTCAGCATGAAGGGTTGGTCAGTTTGAAAACGTTTGAGAAAATACAGGAGCGCCTGAACGGCAAAGCCAAAGTGCCTGTGCGCAATGATATTGACGCGGATTTTCCTTTGCGTGGCTTTGTGGCTTGTGGCGATTGTGGCCATCCTCTGACCTCAAGCTGGTCGAAGAGCAAGACAGGCAAGAAGCATCCATATTACATGTGCTTCAAAAAGGGTTGCACCAGCAAAGGCAAATCCATACGCCGCGCCGATATGGAAGAGCAATTCGAAGACATCCTGAAAACCATGACACCATCCCACAAGCTCTTTACGCTTGTAAAGGATATGTTCAAACGCGCATGGGATATTCAGGGTGAAAATGAAGCAGCGTGGCGACATGCGATTAAGCAGGAGATTATCGCCAAAGAGAAAAAGGTTGAAAGCCTTCTTGATCGTATCGTCGATGCGGAATCGTCAAACGTCATTACAGCCTATGAAAAACGCATCACAAAGCTAGAACGTGAAAAGCTGGTTTTAGAGGAAAATCTCTCAAAAACAGCCAAAAACAAGAAACCCTTTCAAGAGGTTTTCGAACTCACCATGAAATTCCTCGAAAGCCCGCTCACCCTTTGGAATGGGCACATCGAACATAAGCGCACAGTGCTAAAACTCACTTTTAGGGAACGTCTGGAATATGATCGAAACTCAGGGTTTCGAACCCCAATTCCATCCAGTGTTTTCAATATGTTAGGGGATTTCTGCGCATCAAAAACGCAAATGGCGGACAGACAGGGATTCGAACCCTGGATGGGCTTGCACCCATGCCGGTTTTCAAGACCGGTGCATTCAACCACTCTGCCATCTGTCCAGACCGGTATCGTATAAAGCAATCGGGACTTTAAGCAGTTGAGAGACAATAATCAAGCCTAAACTAACTATAAATCATCTTCAATTATGCTTATTTCGTCCAGAAACTATGCGTATGCTTTAAATTAAATTCTTCCACATGCTGCCTGTAATTCGGATCAAACCCCTGCTGCCTGATCGTCGCAATCAAATCCTGAAAATCCTCGCTATACTTGGCTGCAGTTGAATAGGCCTTCTTATCATCTTTAATTGATAAGTCTGTCACGATTTTAGACCCACTGCAGGCTTTATCATCTGAATAATATTGAGACATGACAATCAGGCGTGTCCCTAAAAACAAAGCCTCTTCAAGATCATGTGTTACAAAAAACACTGTCATCTTTTGCTCTTCCCAAAGCTCAAGCAAGAATATCTGCAAGTCTTCTCTTGTTCCTGGATCAAGCGCACCAAATGGCTCATCCATCAAAACCACTTGCGGATGCACAAAAAGCGTTTGAATAACAGCCACGCGTTGCTGCATCCCGCCGCTAAGCTCATGAGGGTATTTCTCTAGAGAGTCACCAAGCTTCACGCGCTCCAGATAAGAAATCGCCCTTTCCCGATCTTCGGCAGTACAACGTGCAGAAGGATTTAGCTTGATCCCGAGCAAAACATTATCCAGCACATTCAAATGAGGAAATAACGAGTATTTCTGATAGACAACGCCGCGCCTGATATCCGGCCCACCTGCATAAATACCATCAATCAAAATTTCACCGGAATCCGGTTGCTCTTGGCCTAAAATCAACCGTAACAAGGTCGACTTACCGCATCCACTCGGGCCAACCACCGTGCAAAGCTCTCCGGCTTCGACCGAAAGATCAATATCATTGAGCACAAGGTTCTTGCCATAGGATTTATAAACATCCTCGATGTGCAAAAAATTATTTTTTCGAAGCTCTCTATGCGGCATGATTTACATCCTTTTCTTGGCAACATACCACGGATAGAAGACCACATTGGCTTTGCGTAATAAGCTATCAAGCACAAAACCCGTAAGCGTAATCACAGCCACATACGGGATAATAACATCCATAGCCAGATAACGCCGCACCAGAAAGATCCTGTAGCCTAGCCCATCCGTCGACGCGATAGCCTCAGCGGCAATAAGGAACAGCCACGCCGCACCAAGAGATAAACGCACAGCATCAATTAACCTTGGCATAATCTGCGGCAATATCACACGATACAACAAACCAAAAATCGAAGAATTAAAGGTCAAAGTTTTGACAATTTGCTCCTTCGGGATTGAACCCACATATTCATAAATGTCCCGCGATATAAACCAGACAGTCCCTAGAAAGATTAGTGCTATTTTCCCCGTTTCATTAACGCCGAATATAATAAATAAAATCGGCAAAATTGCCAAAGGCGGCACAATCGAACAAAACGTAATAAAGGGTAAGAAGCTCCGCTTAACGATGGGAAAAAGCCCCATAGCAATACCGAGCACCAGAGCAGTCAACGCCGCCAGCCCGATCCCCGAGCCCAAACGTTTCATACTCGAAAGCCAGTCATTAAATAAAAGATATTCTCCCGTTCGCTTATCCGCCTCGAAAGCATATCGATAAAACGCATCAAACATAGAGGTAAAAGCCGGCATAACTTTATCTGACGGGTTTTCAGATAGCCTTGCCTCAGAACCAAAATAATAAGCCGCAATCAGAAAAATAAACGGTAGAAGCCCCAGACAAACAATCAAAGGACGGGACATATTACGCCCCAGCCCCAGTAACTCGGCCTTATTCGGTAAAAGAGACATCAGGCTTATAATTGCCCCTCTGCTGCCATTTCCATATAGCTATTATCAAATCTCAATCTTATATTGTTTGTATCGCCAAGAATACTAGCATCAGGCAATTCAATACCAACCGCATCTGCACTATCCATGCCTTGCGCGTACAATCCCTTATTGAAAGAGAAATTACGCACATAATCCATAGTCTCTTTAAGCAATTCTGGCCTTGCATATTCTATAGCCTTTGCAGGTGTATAAAACATTGCCGTTGTTTTAAGCTGCTCTTCGAATTGCCCCAAAGTACCACCAGCTTGTTGGGCCATAAACCCAAGCGCTTCGGCTTTTTGCTCGTCCCCTGCCTCGCCATTCATGTGAGTCATAGCCTCATACCAAGCTCCAACAAGCGCTTTTTTTAGCTTTTCATCAGCATCTGTGTGTACAATCATAACATCAAGAATTTCACCTGGAATTGATGAAGAATCAAAAAGGATTTTGGCACCTTCTTTACCCTTGATCTCATTAACGATAGGATTCCAAGTCACAACATTCGCCGCGGGATCAGACATAAACAAACCGCCAATATCGGCATCACTCGTATTCACCAATGTTAAATCACGCTCGCTCAATCCATTTTGATCCAAAGCGCGCGCCAGTAAATAATGGCTAACAGATAGCTCAACAAGCTTAACTTCCAGCCCCTTTAATCCAGCAATGTTATCGGCACTTTGCGCTACAATAGCATCATTCCCATCAGAATAATCACCAATGATAATCGCACTTGAATCCACCCCACCGATCGCTGGGATAGTCAAAGCGTCCATGTTAGTCGCCGTTACACCGTCAAATTCTCCGGCTGTATATAGATTAATACTTTCAATATAATCATTCACCAGCACAACCTCGACATCAATGCCGTATTTCTCAGCCCATTTATCCATGATGCCAGACTCTTCGATATAGCCCCATGCTTCCCATCCCGTGTAATGAGACCATGCCACCTTATAGCTCTCGGCATACGCTGAAGAATTTAGTGAAAAGAAAGCCACAGCCGCAAAAGCCAAGGATTTCAATAACTGTTTAGTCATATCTATAACCTTTCCCTTTAGATTTAGTTTTTCAGACTCTTTAGGCGCTCACGCAAATCTGCCTCGGTTTTCTTGAGGCGTTTTTCTGCATCAGCGCGTTTTTTCTTACCTTCTTCGTAAATTTCGATTGATTCATTAATCGTATCAATCAAATCATTATTGGCCTTTTCGATACTCTCAATGTCAAACATGCCACGCTCCACCTCGGTTCTCACCTGAGCATTAGCCTGCTTCAGATTCTTGGCATTAGCCTCCAGAAGATCATTGGTCAAATCAGCAGCCGCTTTCACAGCCTTACCAGCCTCCGCACTTCTTTGAATTGTTAGAGCCTGCGCCATCTGGGTCTTCCAAAGTGGAACAGTATTAACAATCGAGCTCTGAATTTTGGTCACTAGATTATTATCATTATCCTGAATAATGCGAATACTCGGCAAAGATTGCATTGTCACCTGACGTGTTAACTTCAAATCATGAATTTTACGCTCTAACGCATTACGTGCATTATTCATGTCATTGAGCCTTTGTGAATCCAGCATATCCTCGCTAGTTTCTGCCTTTTTCTTCAACTCCGGTATAATGGTCTCATCAAGCTCCTTTAACTTGGCCTCTCCGGCTGCGATATAAACAGCCAAATTGTGAAAATACTCCAATGATGATTCATAAAGCCGATCCAAAGCCTCAATATCACGCATTAACTTTGTGACATGTCCTTCAAGCTCGGATTCCATGGCATCAATCTGGTGCTTTACCTTTTCATAGCGCTGAACAGCCTTAACAATCGGTGAAACAGTTCCCATTAATCTGGCAAGTAATCCCGGCTTTTTATTGCCGGCAATATCTCTTAAGTCAAAACCACGTAATCTGGTGACCATATTATTCAAAACATCACCAGCTGGCCCAGTTTCCTTGTTTTGAACACCATCGAGCATTTCCTCGGAAACAGTGGTCAGTTGTCTTTGAACTACCACACCAAAATTAATAATAGATTGTGTATCATCCAGCTTGATTTCGCCCATTGCCGCGTTGATAGCCTGCATATCTTTTTGATCCGGCTCGACAACAACCAATTCCCCTTGGCTCATAGAAATCTGAGGCACTTCCAGCTTCGTCGCCAATAATACCTTGCCGCCTTCTTCTTGAGGCTGTGCAGAAAAATCTTGTGTCATAGTAATACTTCCCCTGTTTAATCCAGATACGCTTCACCTTGCATGCGCTTTTTGAGAACTTCGATTTCAACATCAATATCAAAGATATCGTCATCAAGTAACGCATGATACTGTTTATCAAAGACATTTACCATCTCTTTTAAAAAGTTCTCATATTGCTTATGCACGTCTTCATTATTGGTCTTTTGATGTAAGTGGGCATATTTTCGGCTCACTGATACTGCGCCGCTCAAGTAAACTTCTATAAACCTTTTTGACCGTCTGATATCTGATGGATCATGTTCAAACAACTCAATGATCTTATGACCTGTCTTTTCAAGCTTATCGAGATAATCCGATAGCCCTTCATGAGGAATTTCATCATTCAGCACAGATACTTCTTTAATATAACCTCTAGCCAGAGTGATTTGCTCTATAGCACGCTGCGCTGATAACGCATCCATATCCCGCCATAAATCTTCTTTGGACAAATCTGTTCCAAACAACAGGCGGTAGCCCAAATAACACGCCCCTCCAAGAATGAGAGATAATCCCAAGGAGTAACCAATCAATAAGTGTGAAGATAGAAAAACACCGGATGACAAAATGCCATTACCAATTTCCTTGTATGGAATTAAGGGGACTTTCAATGCTTATCATCCCTTTCTTTTCTTTTATCCGGCTCCAGCGCACTCACATCCAGCTGCTTTAGGTCGGTATCCAGCCTACGACTGGCCTTTGTATCCATATGCAGTAACTTTTCATAAGCATAAAGACTATATAAACGATTGCGGTCAATACCCAGTTTTTTACGCAAATCACGTAATGTCTGATCACGATGATTTTCAAAGTCAAAATCCTGCAGATCTTGACATTTTTGCATCCGACCTTCCCATATCCCCATTCTAAAAACCATAATATCACGTGCTTTAAAATTATAGGGCTTTCGATATAAATGCTGGGCAATAAGTGCAAATATAGCCACATGCCAATTTTTCAGCCTTGATGCAGCGCCCATGGTAAAACCAATCACAAATGCTTCGTCCTGCACGCGCAGACCGCGCCCAAGCAAAGCATGAATCGCGTCATGCCGCGCCAAAGTGATTGCCCCCGGAAAAGCCATAAAAGAAGATGGGTTTTCAAAAATACGAATAATCAACGGAATATCATCTGCCTCGACACTCGGCATCGTATCCAGCACATAGCCCAAGGTCCATTGATCATTATCCAGACCCGGATTCCACTCATGCCATAATAGTTTTGGATTACCTGTTCGTGACATAATCTAACGGATTTTTTGTGATACGGGCCAAAATGATTTCAACCCTGCTTGAACGCAAACGATAAGAACGGTTACTCTCTCCGGCATTTTTATCCAAAGCGTCACGACCGCCTGCGCCCTCAACATCTATGCGCGCCTCTGAAATACCACGATATGTAAACTCACCCATAACGGCTTTGGCACGGCGAAGACTAAGGTCCAAATTGGCCTGCGGATCACCTTCGGGACTAGTATGCCCGATCAGCTTTAGCTTGATACTATCATCTTGTTTTAAAATCTCTGTAGCTTCGTCTATAATACTATAAGCATCTTCCGTAAGATTAGCCGAGCGCTGAAAATACACCGTATAGGTTTTATTGGTCATATAGACCTTCCATAATGACTCTGCACTTACAAAAGCTACGATAATTAGAAGAATAAGTAACCCGATGATCTTTCTTGCTGAAAAGCTCTTTGCTACTTTAACCATAATAAAACCTGCTTATTGCAAACTCTCAAAATCGCTAATATCAAAACGCTCGCTCTCGGCCAGCACCCTATCCAGACCTTGACTAAGCGCCACCTCATCCATGGCACTAATGTAATAGGATTTTGAAGGCTGGTTTAACGCGTGATAAGAATCTATACAAAAACCAATCGTGTGCAAAACAACAGGCGAGTTATAAATATAACCCAAGGACTCCTTCATAACATCCCTATCAGACGCATTACCATCTGTAACAACGACAATATGATATTCCCCGTAACCTAACTGAGTTTCAGCCTGCGCCTTTAGTGAGTCATAAGCATTCTTGAGAGAACTACCCAGCGGCGTACCACCTCTAGCCTGCACCTTCGCAATACTTTCCAAAAACTGCTTTTTATATTCACCGATATTTTTATGCAAAGGCAATATCTCATGCCCGTATGTATCGCTAAATACCATAAGAGCAATATTATCATCAGGACTCAAATTTCCTATCCATTTAGAAAGACTAACTTTCGCAGCTTGCATCTTATCACCGCTGCGAACACATTCCCTATCCTTCATAGACCCCGATGTATCCAGAATAATATAATAGTTCTTCGCCAACAAATCAGGTGAAATGGAAACGGAATCCTTCTGGCTCTGGCCCCAATCATTATAGATTTGATATAATTCTTTATTATCAATCTCTGATAAATCATTTTCCTCGGTTTCAAAAATATTTTTCTCAAAGATAACCGAAAGCAAAATCAGAATTATAAAAACGACAAATACGAGTTGTTTTTTCATAACAATAACCTATAGCGGATTAAAGGCATTTGCCTCCGCCTCGACATTCACAATTCTAAAAACAACGCGCATATTAGATAACCATTCTTGCTCACTTTTCGGAGGGCAAGGCTCGCTCCCGCATAACCCAGATTTAGGATTTTGAAACCCTAAACCAACAACAACAAATTGAGACTGATCCATATTGATACTCTTTTCCTGCCCCAGCTTAATAATACTATCACGCACAGATTGCGCTCTGGACACAGACAAGTTACGAGCACTTTGCACCATCATATTCAAAACAAGTTGGGATTTATTATCCTTTTTAGCACGCAGATACTCCAGAGGGTCAGAATGCCCCTCCACGGTAATCACAGCGCCAGAATATGTCGCCGCCAAATCAATAACCCTGCTAAATTGTGTCTTATATAATTCAACAGGAAAGCTATCCTGATTAGGCTTAAAGTTAATCTCGAATTCAAAAAGCGTATTATCATCAATCGTGCCTTGCGCTTGTTGCTTGGTAATAGCCTGCGCTACAACACTTTGATTAAAACGGCTAGCTTCCACATCCGGCATCTTGGTGGAGCCTGTTTTCAAAGCATCATAATCCCAATGTGCATGGGCAATAGATTTTATACTTTTCACATGCCCCAGTGACACAAGCGAATTTTGTACATCTGAAACCAGACGTTCATAACGACGTGGATAATTCTCATCTGTAAAGAACTTGACATTACCCGCCCATCCAACAGTTTCCGCATCCATCCATAAGGCCTGAGCATCTGCCTTGGCCATCTCGGAATCCAGCAGGATTTTCCCACCAGATCTCAAAAGACCATCATACTCACCGGATTTAGATTTCATGATCTGACGGGTTTTTTCCTCTGCCTGCACTAAACCTTGAACAAATTTTTGCACAAACGCTCTGTTTGATTGCAAAAAGTCGGAGCGCACAAAATATAGATCCGCGATCACACGGTTGGCCGATTTCGTAGACAATAGAATTCTAGCACCTTTAACACTATCCTCTGAGCCGGTTCCAACTGCGCCATCAGATGTCAAAGCAAGCGCATCAGGAATAATCACCATCGCGGCATCAATGCCGTTATCTTCTTTCAAGGCCGCAGAAGGTGTTGAACCATCAAACCCGACAAGGTCTGTCGTCCATTTTATAGTGATATCCTTCGGCTCTAATCCGGCATCTTTCAAAATCGTCATCAGATAATCAACATGCGGCCCGGCCTTTTGAACAGCGACAGTCTTCCCTTTAAGATCAGATGGCTTCGTAATATTTCCTTTTACAACCAAGGCATCTCCACCCGAAGACCAACTATGCTGGTACACGGCAATCATCTTGGTACGTGGGTCTTTTTCTGTGACATCAGTCACAAGCGCTGCCATCCCGAGCGTTGCACGAAGAAACGGACTATCACAGCGCATATAGGCCTGAACCTGCTTCGAAAAATCATCCTCGCGCCCTAATTCGATATTCAAGCCCAGAGAATTAAAGATGCCACCGCTTTGTGTACGTAAATCATTACCATTGGCAAAAATCGTTGTTAAATCCGCCCCCCAAGTAATCAAAGGCACTTTCGTACGATCTTCGGCGCGGCAATCACGAATAGGCGTATTCAATAGTTTTTCAGTTACTGGCGTATCACTTTCATATGTCACGGCCAGAGCATCAAATGACATCAAAAAAACAAAACATGAAATGAATACTATAAGAAGTTTTTTTACCATCATCCTGAAGCTGCCCCTTTAATTTACTGCATTGAAACAATACCCTTACAGTCTAATGAAAACAACAAACAATTTTCAGCTGCAAATGGATTTTTAATTTGAGTTTTATACTTGAATATATTTTCTAGATTTTTAGGACGGATTGGTAGTGGTGGAGAGATTTGAACTCCCAACACAAGGATTATAATTTATTCCAATACTCCCTAGAATCTATAAGGATATGTCACATCCTTTTAACTCCAACGCTTGGCAAGTAAAGGTCTCAGACTCTCAGCCTATAATACCCCATTTAAACCCATAGCAATTAATTAACCGCCGCTGTCACCCCAAATGTTACCCGAACGATATCTAAGAGATAACCAGAAGCCCTGATTGATCATATTCAGGAAAGATTAGGGATCATCCCTCACTGACTAGACACGCCAAACTGTCTGCCTTTAAAGGATGATTAGAATAAAGTTTTTCGTTATTATTCACGACATTGTTCTGAACAGCCCACAAAGCCGCTTGCGTACGATTATCAAGTCCCAACTTCCGTAAAATAGCCTTCAAGTGGACTTTGACAGTAGAATCACAAATAGACAAATGATTAGCAATAGTCTTGTTTGGCGCACCTTTAGCAAGGCATTTTAGAATATCCAATTCACGTTTTGATAGTTGATAAGACGAAGACTTATTATTTTTTTGATCTTCATCCCATTTATGAGTTTCTTTGGAAATAATATCTGCCATAGACGTCGGAAAAACTTTTTCACCAGCAACCACTAAATTTAATGAACATACTAGCGCCTCTGCCGAAATATCCTTGAGTATAAATCCATCAGCATTATTGGAAAAAACCATACCCATTATCTCTTTATCCAAAAGTGAGGACCAAAAAACAATATGAGCACTTGGTTGGCATATTTTGATTTTTTGTAAAAAATACTCGACTTTCTTGACCGTGCAATTCTTGTCAATTCCATAAATGATAATATCATTAATGTTATTAAGATTATGTTCTTGATAGTTTTTCAGATAATATTCTGGCAAAGAATAATCAGCCAGTACATTATACTCTTTTTTACTTAATATACTTTTTAAGCCATTCCTTAGAAAGCAATTACTCTCGATAATCGACACACATAACTCTTTATTTTGCATAGTTACCCACCAACTTTTAAGTGTGTACGCAGTGTAAATAAGAAAATATTCAGTAAGATTACTCGATTAGGCCGATATAAAAACCACAACTATATAGTGAAAACACAACCTCATAGGCACAAGAAAACATATTTCCATAGAAAAGAGCAAGCATTAATTTTAAGCATTAGCTTTTTTTTCTAAATCATGAAAATACATTATAAATTTGCGTCAAGTTAACTTAATTCCTTGCTTAAAAAAAGTTATTTTTTACCTTTCCTAAATTTTTTTAAATTTTTCTTCATCTAAAATCAATACACCTTGGCTGACATAAAACTTGCGCTAAAAAACATTGCAAAAAGCTCTCAAACAAGCTTGGTGATGGCGTTCCTAGATATATACCCCTTTAGTAGTAATACAAATTACACTCTTGGTAATACTCTTTGGAAATAGACATAAATTTACAAAGTCTTTAGGCCTTAAAGTTAACCACAATTATCACATATCAACTTAGTAGGAGCTAAAACTATGTTTAAGGACTTTAAATATACGTTATTGCTTGGAGCATCTGCGATGTCCCTAGCACTGACATTACCTAATGTTGCATTCGCAGCAGATACAAGCATCACGGATGCTACAGTCGACGACACACTTAATGGTAACACTGACAATTCTCAGGACAATGATACTGACACAGAAGTTGATGTTAGTGTTGATGACTCATTGAATCAAGACAATGACACAACAACAACGACTGATAATTCTCAGGACAATGACACTGACACTGCTGTTGATGTAGCTGTTGACGATTCATTGAACCAAGACAACGACACAACAACAACAACTGACAATTCTCAGGATAATGACAGTAGTGCAGACACTGCTGTTGACGTAGCTGTTGATGATTCATTGAATCAAGACAACGACACAACAACCACGACAACAACTGATAATTCTCAGGACAATGACAGTAGCGCAGATACTGCCGTTGACGTAGCTGTTGATGATTCATTGAATCAGGACAATGACACAACAACAACAACAGACAATTCTCAGGACAATGACACTGACACTGCTGTTGATGTTGCTGTTGACGATTCATTGAACCAAGACAATGATACAACAACTACTACGACAACTGATAATTCTCAGGATAATGACAGTAGCGCAGACACTGCCGTTGATGTTGCCGTTGATGATTCATTGAACCAAGACAATGACACAACAACGACTACCACAACTGATAATTCTCAGGACAATGACAGTAGCGCAGATACTGCCGTTGATGTTGCCGTTGATGATTCATTGAACCAAGACAATGATACAACAACAACAACTGATAATTCTCAGGACAATGACACTGACACTGCTGTTGATGTGGCTGTTGATGAATCATTTAATCAGGACAATGACACGACAACAACTACGACAACTGATAACTCTCAGGACAACGATAGTAGTGCAGACACAAACGTTGATGTAGATGTTGAAGATTCATTTAAAGCTGACAATTCTCAGGACAATGACACTACAACCACGACAACAACTGACAATTCTCAGGACAATGACACTGACACTGCTGTTGATGTGGCTGTTGATGAATCATTTAATCAAGATAATGATACAACAACTGACAATTCTCAGGACAATGATACAGAAACAAATGTCGATGTTGCGATTGAAGATTCATTCAAGCAGGATAATTCTCAAGACAATTCTCAGGACAATGATACAGAAACAAATGTCGAGATTGCTGTTGAGGACTCATTCAAGCAAGATAATTCACAAGATCACAGCATCAACAACATTGATGTGCTCTTCGGTGACACTGAGCTTGTAACATCCTCAGTTCTTGGTGCAACCATTGCTAACTCAAATGTTACTTACACCGAAGGTGGAAATAGCATCGGAGGAAACGTTGTCCAGAGCAACTCATTCAGAGGAGCTACAGGTATTAACGCTGTAAACCAAAACTCTGGTATCAACGCAAATACACAACAATCCATTACTGTTAATGCAAATATTAACCAGTAATTATCTTTAAGTTTAGAGGGGAGTTTTCCCCTCTAAACCCACTTTAAACAATTATGCTTTTGGTACATTGGAGTATTAAAAAAATGTTTTATAAAATGATTTACAGCGCAATAATTTTAATCATTGCTTTGTCATCTCCTGTATTTCTAAATAAAGCATATGCAGAAGAAGACCTTGATCTTATATTTGCAGATAGCGCGATAGTAGAAGATCATAATTTAGAAGAGATGCGCGGAACAGCTCTAGACCTTGAGGTTTTAGGCATAGCTATATTTGATGCCGTTTCTCTTAATAATTCGACAAATGGAACATTTTCCGGAGGGAATATCATCAACGAAGGTGCGTTTTCAGATTCTTCCGGCCTATCAACAATCATACAAAATAGCGGAAATAATGTTCTGATCCAATCAGCTACAATATTAAACCTGAATATTGACTAGCGACCAACAAAGTTTATAGCTTTATGTAGGAACGTAATGGGTTTTATAAAGTGAATTACTTAAAATTCTTATCTTTAATTCTAATTTCTAATTTAGGCGTTTGCATGGACGCCCATGCAAATGATTTTGGTCTGGTCGGAGGCAATAGAGCATTCTCCCTAAAGGTAACCAGTTTCAAAGAAAAACGTTTTGAAGCTGTTGTCCCTCAGGAATATGATTTTAGCTGCGGGTCTGCAGCATTAGCAACACTATTGAAATTCCACTATAATTATGAAGTTACCGAACAAGAAGTTCTTGATTCCATGTTCAAAGTCGGAGATCAGGAAAAAATCAAAAAACAGGGCTTTTCCTTGCTTGATATGAAGCAATACCTTGCCACTCTTAAGATGAATGCTGATGGCTTCAAATTAGATAGCCTGGAAAAAATTAAAAAAGCCGGTGTACCTGGAATTGTGCTCATTAATTCTAATGGCTATATGCATTTTGTTGTGATCAAGGGCGTTAGCGACAAGTTCGTTCTTATAGGTGATCCCGCCTTAGGCATAAGAAAAGTACCGCACAATAAATTCATCAAAATGTGGAATAATGTTTTCTTTGTTATTCGTAATAAATCGGACAGTGCTCGCCTTAGTTTTAGCCAAGACGATTCATGGACAGACCAGCGCAAATCTTTATTTAATATGGCACTTAGTAATTCGACGCTTTCTTCCTTTAGTGTGCACACAGCCATAACACCAAATATCTATCAGGGGTTTTAGTGCTGATGACATATAATCCCTTCAAATACAAAATGGTTATTATGACGGCACTCCTTGTCATGGGAGCCAGTACATCTGCACTAGCGGAACAAAATTCCCCTACTACATTTGCACAAAATTTCGATATTCTATTTAACGAAGAGCAAAGCCTTGATAATGAAGAGCTTGATGAATTGCGCGGCGGGTTTATCACCAGTAACGGCATGAGTATAGACTTTTCATTTTCGACAAACACCTTACTAGATGGGCAACTCATAAATCAGGTTGTTTTAAATTCCGCAGAGCAATCCATTATAAGTTCAACACCACTACGAAATATTATACAAATTGGCGAAGGTAATTCGGCTTTTGGTAATGGGACAGATATAAGCGCCTTGCCTAACGTTTTAACCATAGTGCAAAACAATCTCAGCGACCTGACAATCCAACAAGTCAATCTTCTGGATTTGCAAGTCAGTAATTTTGACAATTTTATTCAGCAAAATTTTGTGCCTGAACTTATGTACCAAAGCACAACTCAGCTAGCGCCTTAACAAACATTCCATCTAAATTAATAGAGACTAAATTTGACTGGCACCCTCAATGTTGCCTGCATATCAGGAGCATCATCGGTAACACCTGTCGCAATATTTAAATTAACCCCCACCCGATCATTGAGTTGATAAGAATATCCAACATTAGTTGTTCCGACCTGTAGGCTTTGAGAGTTCGTCAGAACAGAGCCATTATGCTTTGTTTTAAACACCGCGCTATGGCTGTAGCCCAAGCTAAAGGATGTTCTGTCATTAATAGAAAATCCCATTCCAAAACTCGCATTAACGCTATCGCCGGGATCAATATCCCCATTTCCACCGCCAACATCTCTTTCCATATTATACGTATATCCCAAATTTGAGAAAAACACTGCAGGATCAGACGGGTAAAGCATCGTTACACTAGGCTGCAATGAATAGAAACCAGAGCCTGTCGGGGTTTCTAATTGTAGCCCGGTATTAGGATCTGTAGGAACATCGAATGGCCCCTCTCCGGTTATGGATTTAAAACGCATATTACCAATAAAGAATGGCCAGCCATTCTTACCATTATTGATTTGATAATGCCCCGCAAGCTCAATATCCCCAAGACCAGATCCATCTACAATGTTGAGGATATCAGTAGCTGTTCCTACACCAATAGGTCGACCGACCGTTGAATCTTTTCTCCAAAGATATGGAATATAAGCTTCTAATTCCAGACGATCAGTAACCCCTATTCGCCCTGTTAGTGCCATCGTAAAGACATCTCTATCAATTTCAGAAATATCAAAAAGCCCCACATTAATAGCAGGAATAACTGTATACCCTTCAACGGCCACCCTTAACGCTGATGAACGGCTATACTGCAAAGAAGGTTCTATAACAAGACGACCTTTAGGCAATAGCACACCCCCCTCATCCACAGCAACAGCTGGCACCTCTGGAGCCTTTTGGCTCTGTGTTTTTCGCTCAACACCAACTTCCTCGGTGCCGCGCCCCCTAATTAGAGATAAACCTTTTTCCCCAATAAATTTATTTTCATCCGTAGTAGATTCCAGCCCTCTATATTTACCCAATAAATTTTCAGCCTCACCCAATGTTTGATCAAGCATAGACATCTTTTGATCTAACAATTCTTTTTGCTCTTGCAGTTCCTTTTCTTTGGCTTCTAAACTTTGCTTTTGACTGCGTAATTCCTCCAAAAGCTTCTCAACTTTAGTTTCGAGCGCAGAATCATCAATGTTTGATGATTTAGCAAAACTGCTGTTAACGTAAAATACCGTTAACAATGTTGCACTAAATAACAAAAGGCGTATGCCTGAGCTATATCTTTGAGCCATTTTCAACTCTATAGTTTTTGATAACGCGCGGAAGAATATCCGCTTGTGGCACATACTAACCACTTTATTAAAAGCCGTCTATAGAAAAATATGACAAATTGAGTTCCAGAACAATTTCATAAATTGATTCAGCTGTTTGATCACAAAAAAATAGGCTTTAATGATATATGTAAAGAAAAAACCAAACATATTTGAAAGAATATCTCTCAGAGATTAAAAGATACAATATATTGATTTTAATGGGGAAGATTGGTAGCGGTGGAGAGATTTGAACTCCCGACACAAGGATTATAATTTATTCCAATACCCCTTAGAACCTATTGGGATGCATCACACCCTTTTTCCTCTAACGTATGATATACAAAGGTTTTAGCTTACAAGCTATATAATTAGTTCAAATCTGTGACAATCAATTAACCACTGCTGATACCCACAGTGTTACCTAAACTAGGTTTTAAGCGATAATCAGATGCCCTTGATCAATCATATCCTGTACATCATTCCAATCACCGCCTGTATGCTCGACACGAATAACATCGGCAACAAAACCATGATTTACACCTGTACCGTCAATATCAATGTCCAGATAAGTATGGCCTGTCGTGCTCATTTGAATAAAGTCATTGATGCTATCAGTTAGCGGATCATACCCTTCAAGGATATTTTCCAGACGAATGACATCACCATCAGTATCTGTGAAATCAACGATACGGTTTAGATTGCCATCAACAATCTCTTGCCCGAAGAAGATAAACTGATCTGCTCCACCATGCCCTTCAAGGCGGTCCTGTCCTGCTCCTGCATAAAGGAGGTCATCATCGGCAAAGCCGCGCAAATTATCATTTCCATCACCGCCATGAAGTACATCATTACCATTATCCCCGCGCAAGTAATCATCACCAAGCCCGCCAAAGAGGTAATCTTCACCATCCTTGCCATATAGCTTGTCATTGCCATCACCGCCAATAATCGTATCATCGCGGTGATAGCTCCCCTGTATGATCTCGCCCGTATCATCGGCAAACAACCAGTCAAGAATAGTTGTATAGTCCGTGAACGACCCGTCATGAAACTCTAAAGTTTCAACAGCATAATCACCACTGGAATCTGTCTGGTTTTCGATATGGATTTGATTGGCCCCAAAGAAAATATCCTGATCATTGGTATCCACCGCATCACGCATAAATGCCAGATCATAAATCAACCAGTCTTCACCGAAAACAAGGGAGTCAATCCCGCCAAAATCATAGATATAATCACTTCCCGTAGAGGCAATATAGGTATCATCCCCAAAGCCTCCATAAAGCTCGTCATTCCCTTCGCCACCATCAAGGATATCGTGACCGACAATATTGCCAAAAGTGTTTATGAAATCACCGTAAAGGCGATCATTGCCGGATCCGCCGAATAAAATATCATCACCTTCATCGCCACGAACATCCCTATCATCTCCAGCGCCACCATCAATGATGTCATTGCCTTCTTTTCCAGCTAGTTTTACATCATTGCCTTCACCGCCAAAGATTACATCCTTATCATTTCCACCGTAAATGGTGTCATTCCCTGCTCCGGCATGAATATAGTTTTCACCTGCCCCAGCATAATACACATCATTACCATCCTGAAGTATCTTGACCTTGTTATAAGGGCTGCCGTTCTCATCAAAATAATCACCATCAGTATCAAAATACCAAATATCGACATTTGACAAATTGATAAAGAAACCATCGGCAAAATTCAAAATCATCTGGGAGTTTGGTTCTGATTCCGGCAAATCATAATCCAGATTAAGGTTCAGCTCATTCACACCAGCATCAAAAACAATATTGATATTCTGACCATTGGCCGTATCGGTCATGGTCAATGAAGCAATATCTTGCGGTCTGAAAGTACCATTGATGAACAGATTATCCTGACCGCTATAATCCGTAATAACATCCATCCCTCCTGAATAATAATATGTATCATCGCCTTTATTGCCGACAAAATCATTATCACCAGTGCTATCCATGAAAATATCATCGTAATCGGAGCCAATAACACCCTCGACAGCAAACAGAACATCACCTTCGGCAAATCCTCCAGATACTTCTTGCGTTTCGAGATTAGCTGTAATAGCATCGCCGCCAAGGAAGGAAACCATATCAAACCCTAAACCACCATAATGAATTTCTATCTTCTCATCCGCGGTAAGTTGATCGTCTACGACATCAGATGTAAACACCCCGTTTCTAAATATCCCATCATTAAAATTAAGATAATAATTACCATAGAGAGTATCTGTTCCCTCATTGCCAGCCAAATCAGTAATTGTGTTACCAGAGATCAGGTAGTCACTGTAATTACCTTTATAATAAATATTGGTCATACTATGACTATGAATAACATCATTGCCTTCACCGCCAAATATGTTAGCTCTATTGCCATCGTACTTCACAATGATATCATTGCCTTCACCGCCAATTAATGTGGCTCCTGTGGTCATAATAAATACATCATCACCTGTACTACCCTGAACGGCTTTAGTGCCTTCCTCTATAAATTGCCATTCACTAAACCTATCCAAAGGCATTACAAAACCATCAGTAAAAACAAGCCTTTCAATAGCAGTATCAGTATTTAGCTGGTTTTCTATATGGGTCACATGCTCTTCACCACTACCATATGTAATAACAAGATCATTACTGTCTCTCGGATCAATAAAGAATTCTAAATATTTAATTCTGATTTCATCATTATCAAAGAAGAGAGTATCAATTCCACCAGTATCATAAATATGATTAACCTGATCACTTTTAGGTGCTATATATATATCATCTCCCTCTTCACCTCGTAATTTATTATTACCTCCCTTTCCATCAAGAATATCATTACCTTCGCCGCCCCAAATTTCATCAGCATCATTTGCTCCAGTTAGCTTATCATTGCCGCCAAAGCCTTTAATTTTATAATAACCACCGTCAGTTGCGGTGATTATGTTATCGGTATCATCTCCATATAACTCTGTAAAAGAATCAGCGGCATTTAACAAATCCCAAACATCAAAGACACCATAACCATCAAATTTATATTCTTCTATTTCTTGATTATTCAGAAATATCTGATCAGAAGACCCATAAAAATTAATGATCATTCTTGTAGAAGTACCGTTTTTGGTCATATAAGTATCATCAGGTGAAATACCGGAATCGAATGTTAACCTTTCATGCCCCTCAGAATCACCAATGAATGTTGTACCTGATACAAAATAAAATTCATCATTGCCCTTTCCACCACTTAATCTATCATTTCCTCCATTGCCATTCAGGAAATCATCATCATGCCCCCCGTCAATGTCATCATCTCCAGCTCCACCGATTAGAATATCATTACCATCGCCACCTTCGATGGTGACGCCGCCATCTCCCGCCTCGATGTAATCATCCCCACCATGCCCTATTAGTTGATCAATTCCCCCAAGACCATAGATAAAATCATTACCTATACCACCTTTTATAATATTATTATTATCATTGCCGGTAATATGGTCATCAAAAAGCGAGCCAATTATATCTTCGATATCATAATATTTATCACCAAAAGCTTCCCCTCCTGTTGCATCTGAAGTCAGACTGAGCGTAACACCAGCATTGGCATATTGATAAGATATTTTGTCAAAACCATCCCCACCATAGAATGTATCACTACCTAAACTACCAAAAAATTCATCATTACCGTCATGACCGTAAAAAATATTGTCTTCATCATTGCCGTAAAAATTATCGTCAAAATCTGTGCCATGCGCATTCTCGATACGAATGAGAACATGACCCGAACTTGTTGTTCCATTCAATAAATCAACATCAATCAGTCTGAAATGATTTCTGTAATCAATAGTATCAACCCCTGTTCCCCCGTCATAAGAGTCTTTTTCCTTATCATAATCTGCGATAAGCCAGTCATCTCCTGCCCCCCCCAAAATGGTATCATCGCCAGTACCACCTGTTATCTTGTCATCTCCATGCCCACCACGAAGATCATCATTTCCTGCACCCCCAATTATTTCATCATTATCTATACCACCCTCAATTACATCGTCTCCAGCCCCACCATCCAGATAATTGCTACCATCAACTACTGTTAAATAATCATTGCCTTCCCCGCCATAGAGCCTGTCATCTCCATGCCCACCAGAAATAAAGTCATTGCCATCCCCACCATCAATGATGTCATTGCCTCCCAAACCCTGTAAATTATCGTTCCCATCCTCGCCATATATTTCATCATCATCATCTCCAGCGATAACATCATCGTCTCCACCACCGGCATAAATTATATCATTGCCGCCATCACCATTACCTATGTTATCATCACCCTCACCACCATAAATGATATCATCCCCCATCCCGCCATCAAGAAAATCATCTCCAAAACCACCATAGATAATATCATTCCCAGCATCCCCAGAGATTCCATCAAGCACACTGCTCCCATAGATGATATCATCCCCTGAGTTTAAGTTAATATTGCTATAATCATTATCTCCAAAAATATGATGGATTTGACCTGTATCACCCGCCAATATTATCGTGGCTCCGGATCTGTCAAACAAATAATATCTATCTGGATCAGCCTCTTCACTAACCACAAGATTACTGGCTGTTAGATCAATGCTTGTCTGGACAAAAGTCAGGGTTTCGTATGCTGTAATAGGGTCAAGGAAATGGTCCTCAATTGTGATTGTTGACCCTGCATTTGTATGAATTAAAAGATTATCATTGAATTTTTCAAAAGAGAAATGGGTGTGGTCAATAACCCCACCTACGTCATCCTGAAAGATCAGTTCATCTGCTGCCCCCACACCAGTTAACGTGACATTTCCATCAGAATAATTATAGACAGTCATATACTCTTCTCCTTGGCTTACTCAGAGCCTACTCAAATATCAATAGTTGTAATGATATGACCTTTAGCACAGCACCAAGTGATATGACAATAAATTATGGATGATTTTACTATAAAACCCTGAAATCAAAATCCGCAACAATCAATTAACCGCTGCTGTTACCCAAAATGTTACCTAAAAGAAGAATCAACAGTAATTTATTGACGAAGATTCTAACTAAAATTTTGTCAAAAAAGCAAAATTAAAAAATAAATAAATTTATTGCCTTGAATCTACCATTCTTTGTATTTCTGAAGGGCAACTTTAACCATCAGGGGAATCTTCATGGCCACAATTTATGGATCTCAGAACAACGACACAATAAGCGGAACAACTGGAAATGATATAATACATGGAGAGGCTGGTAACGACACATATATATACTCTTACAATTACGGGCATGACGTTATTTATGATACTTCAGGCACTAGCGACATTGTATTATTTCAAAATGTCGACCTCTCGGATGCAGCATTCTCAAGATATAATAATGACCTGATTATAACTTTAATTTCCACAGGCGAAAGCTTGACAATCAAAAACCAGTTTTCAAGCCCCGTAATCGAAAGCTTCAACTTCATTAATGCAACTATTGCAGCATCAAATATAATTTTTGATGAAGGAGAAATCACAGGCAGCAATAACGGAGATGTCATATATGGTGGAGCAAATGCTGATTCAATTTACGGAAATGAAGGAAACGACTTTATACGTGCTAATGATGGAAATGATTACATACGATCTGGTAAAGGCGATGACAAAGTTAGAGGAGGCAAAGGCAACGATACAATATACGGTGATCTCGGGAATGACCTTCTTAAAGGCGATCTTGGAGATGATACCTATGTTTACCGCATAGGTGATGGTCACGATGTTATCCAAGACAGTGAGGGCACAGATACAATTCGCTTCGAAGAACAACTTGATGTTAATGGGCTAGTATTTACAAAAGAAAATAATGACCTAATAATAAGTTTCGGAGATACACGTCCAAATGATAGCATTCGTATAATTAACCACTTCACCGGCGAACAAATCGAATATCTGATTTTTGCCGATAATACAACCTTTTTACTTTCATCTCTTATCCTTGGTTCAACCGGCGATGATTCAATTTCAGGCACATCAGATAATGATAGGATTTATGGTCAAAGCGGCAATGATCTTATTGAAGGAGGAGAAGGAAACGACTTCATTCGCGGAAATGAAGGCGACGACAATCTTCACGGCGGTGAAGGTGATGACATTCTACACGGCAGCAAAGATAATGACTACGTTAACGGAAACCAAGGAAACGATGAAGTATATGGAGATTTAGGCAACGACGAACTCCATGGAGGAAAAGGTGATGATTTCGTCTTTGGAGGTGATGGTGACGACATTTTATTTGGTGAACTTGGACAAGATATTCTAGAAGGTGGTGCTGGCAACGATAGGTTTATCATTACGAATACTGGTGAAGCACGTACTATTATTACCGACTATAAAAACGACAATGCCGATGAACGCATCGATTTAAAAAACTTCACAAATATAAAAAGTTTTGACGAGCTAAATATTTCCCAAGATGGCACATCCGCAATTATAGACTTAGGAAACAATAGAATTGTTGAGATTCAAAACTACAACGCCACTGACATAGACAAAAATGATATTATAGGGGCCTGGTCCTACCAAAAAGTATTGAATGTCTATAAAGTTGGACGAATTCTGGATCATGTTCAAGACACTGTAAATATTGATGATGATACAAATGTTTCTGTTAAGGCGGTTCAGATTACGAATGCTTTGAAAAGATTCGTTATTGAAGATTTCGACGCAAGCAATTTTGGCAATGCCGATCTTAACCAACCATGGAATGTTATAGATTTAACACGGTTTAATATACAAAATATAGTTATGACAGAGCTAAATGGCTCTACCATTATCGACCTGGGCGACGGCCAAACCCTTGAGATAAAAGGCATTACTCCAAACCAGCTGGATGCAGATAAAAGCTTTGTAACACTGGGTGAAAACGAGCAACAGGTCATTAGCGATCTTCATTCAGATTGGCTTGGAGCGGATGATATAAGTACTAAATATTTAAATACACAAGATCAAATCATACTCGAAGACGGTGAGATCATATATATTAGCAATTTCTCAACTGTCATCTCACAAAACGAAACTATTGGGCGACCTGATATTAAATTAGAAGTTTTTGATATACAAAATAATAATAACGGAATTCAGATTATCGAAAACTTTGATCCTAATAACTCAAATCAAACTCTTAATATTTCAAATTTGGAAGTAAATAGTTACCATGATGTACTAAAAATTGTAAGTGGCAATAACACACTAATAAAACTTGGAGATAATCAGGTCCTTCTTAAAGATGTTAACTATGAAGATATTAATGAAAGTCACTTTTTTGGTTTTCAAGTTGATGCAAATGGAACAACCAATGGAAAATTGGCAACTCTGTCTGCTCTAAACACCCTATCTTATGTCCAAAACAGCGCCAAAATAAACGACCCCGAGAGTTGGAAAGTTGGGCGTGTAAAAATAAATGAGGAAATGACAGCACAGGGATGGGAACTTTTGGCAACTTCTGAAGACGATGGAATAAATGAAGAAGATGCTTTTATCACAGCCATGGGAAATAAAAGCACAGGTGAAATCGTCTTCACAGTCAGAGGAACTGCCAATAAAAGTGACACATTTCAGGATGACATAGGGTTAATCGGTAATGAAATACCACCTCAAGTTGGCATAACGCGCGAATTCATAGAAAACCAGCTAACTTCATTAGCAACAAATCATCCTGATTATCAAAACGCCCAAGTTACAGTTACAGGTCATAGCTTAGGGGCTGTTGTTGCCGAAGTCGTTGGTACCCAAATAGGCCTTAATACTATATCATTTGATAGCCCAGGCTCTAAACCTATACTCGATTTCCTTGGATTAACAGCAAACCCTTCCCGTTTAACCATTATTCAAGCTGAAACAAATTTTATTGATACACTTTATCCTCAAGCAGTAACCCCCTATGTAATTAAGAATGAATTTAGTGGCCTTGTTCGTGATAAAGGGTATGAAACACTGCCTTTAGATAAAATCGAGGACATCATAGACTCACTAAAGGATCAATATCCTGATATAGATGTCCTATTAAGCACTTTGGACCCAAGTGAATATTTTGAATTTTTCTATGCAGACAACCATACAATTGATGGCTTCTATCAAACTTTTCTACAAATGATAGAAAATAATGACCCGTTGGTAAAAGCGGAACATTGGCCAGACAACTTGCTAGAAGGTTTTCTTTACAGAATAATTACTAGCGGACAATCAATTGAAAATTTAAGCGGAATCAATAAAGTTCTTTGGGATTTGGTTTCACCAACTATTGGAAACGAATCTATTCATACTGATTTTTTTAATACCACACCAGTTCTATCAACTATAGTACAACTTGATGATATTGTATTTTCCTCTATACGTGATGTTCTTGATGCACAATTAGGCGATATTAGACATATATTTTTCGAAGGCTTAACAGATGAAAATGGCCTTTTTGATAATCAGGTCTTCCAAAATTTTGTTATCTCTCTTTTGAATAACAACGGCGATTTTGAAGAAACAGTCCAACAATTAGCAGATAAACTAGCTGAAAATATACAAGATCAAATTGCAATACGTGTAGCCACTGATCTTTATAATAATATTGCACAAAATGTATTTGATGGGGCAACCATTGAATCTATTACGGCACAAATCAAAGGAAGCGATATTTTCTCAGGTCAAGTAGGGAATATCGCTTATAATTTAGCATTCGATGTTGCAACTAACCTGATAAAAGGAGATTTAGAGCCTGATGATTCAGTTATAGGTGACTTTGCCGCAAATTTCTTGGCAAACCTTGCATTAAATGAAGCAGCAGCCTTAATCGGATCTGCGATTGGCGGAGCAATTGGTGGCCCCCCTGGTGCAGTTATTGGATCTTTTATTGCTACCGTTTCTGCTAACGTATTAGGTGAAGAAATTACCGAAGAACTTATTGAAATTTGGGATGATGCCATAGACCTTGTCGAAGATGCTTGGGAAATACTGGGGGACCCCATTAATTCAATTACAGATGGTTCAATACTGAAATGGTATATCGATAACCTCGAATTATATTATAAAGTGGAGTTCGAACCATTAGTAAATATAGCAATTGAAATATGGGAATTCCTTGGCGACCCCGTAAATGAAATTCAAGATTTCTTTGATGGTATCTTTGACGATAAATGGTCACAATATACAGGCACTGATGGTAATGACATTATGGTTCATGATAGCAAATATCCACGCTCATATCTCAAAGATGGCGATGACATCCTCTTTGGATATAAGGGATGGAATGTTGTGCTCGGTGGTGCTGGCAATGATATTATCTTTGGAGGTGACGGAACCCTAACAGACAATTACATTCGCTCCGATGAACTCTATGGTGAAACCGGTGATGACTTCCTTGATGGTAAAGAATCCGATGATGATCTCTTCGGTGGTGCTGGTAACGATCATATTCTTGGTGGCGAAGGCAACGATTTCATCACAGGTGATGACTACATAGCCGCCTACTCTGTATTAAGCTTACAGGGAGAAAAAGGTCACTACACAGGCGAAACCACCTTAGGTGATGCAGGAGATGATATTATTGAAGGCGGCGAAGGTGCTGACGTCATTATTGGTGGCGATGGTAATGATACATCCAGCTACCTTAGCTCGACTGCATCCGTCACAATTGATCTCAGTAACACAACATCTTTTAGCGGTTTTACTATTGCCACCGTATCAGGAGGACATGCTCAAGGCGATATTCTCGTAAGCATCGAAAACCTGATTGGTTCGGCATATAATGACAGCCTGACAGGTAATGCACTTGCAAATAGCATAGAAGGACTAGCTGGTAATGATACTATCTATGGCTTAGGTGGTGATGATGTTTTACTGCAGGGCAATCAAGGTGATGATCTGATCTATGGTGGTGAAGGGAATGATTATATCCGCGGAGGGAAAGATAATGATACCCTTTATGGTGACAATGGAAATGATCAGGTTTATGGCGACCTTGGAGATGATTTTATTTATGGTGGCGAAGGCCATGATTTCATCTGGGGTGGCGAAGGCGCAGATTACATTCGAGGTGGTCAAGATAATGACAACATCAGAGGAGGCAAAGATAACGATACAATCTATGGAGATCTAGGTGATGATATTCTTCAAGGTGACCTTGGAGATGACATATATGTCTATCGCATAGGTGATGGTGAAGACGTTATTAATGACAGCAAAGGTTTTGATAGCGTTAAGCTAGAGGATATCAATAGCATTGATGATATTACTTTTGAGCGCACTGAAAACACACTCATTATTCGATTTGGTGAAACCAATCCAAATGACAGTATATGGATTATAGATCATTTTACAGTATCACCTATCGAACAAATTATCTTATCAGATGATAGCACTTTTGATCTTTCTACGCTTGATCTTGGTTCTGATGAAACCGGCAATGAAGACCCCACCCCAGAACCAGAACCAGAACCAGAACCAGAACCAGAACCAGAACCAGAACCAGAACCAGAACCAGAACCAGAACCAGAACCA
>MDTC01051610.1_pt1 | contig 26435 bp, 34 predicted proteins | sample 811181 | NCBI WGS metagenome assembly MDTC01 (sample SAMN05326644, study PRJNA326480) | marine metagenome | isolation source: seawater | place: Pacific Ocean: North | collected 2011
ACTGGCGAAACTGGTTGGAATGTTTCCACTAGTTCGGGTGAGTACCTTGCCAGAGTTCAGTTACAGTTAGAATTTTGATTATTAATATAAAGGAGAATGTTATGACTACTAAGAAATGTCCAGTTGCTGATTCATGTGATAAAGATATTGTTACCCAGACTCTAGGAAAGATCGGCGTTTGCCGAAGTATGCTGATTACCCTTGCACTCCTTCCATTTTCATGGAATGGTGTAGTTTGGGTTGCCAGTTCTCTTAAGTCTCTATGGGACGCAGCGACTACAGCAGTCGGTTCCTGAGTCGAACTAACCAGTCGATTGAAATTGAGATCCCCCTTTCGGGGGATCTCTTTTTTTATTACTATAATGGATTTGTTATTGTAGTAGGAGTACCACTCGGAGGAAGGTGGTTTTCGGCTATGTCTACCGTGGTTCCTAAGACACTCTCAGCGTTTAAGAAGTATTTTACCGTGTTACCAGACACAGCACCACTACCGTAGGAAATTCCTCGTATGAGATTTCCTGATGAACTCGGATCAGGTAGGTGTATTTTTATTTGTTCTCCTCCTGCTTGATCATGGCTTCCATAAGTGGTATGGAATGCTGATGCAAAATCATTCGTGGTAAATTTGATATATATTTGGCTTTTAAATTCACCGATTTCGTAATCTTTTTTGTATACTGTAATTCTGTCTGCACTGTAAAGAATTGGAAGCCAGTCAGACGTAGACAAGTTCTCTTGAGTTTCTTCGTCTAGATATTCTGGAGTGTATACAGATTTACCATAGTCACCATTTGTCTTCGTAAATTCATATTGAGATTCTGAACTACTATCTTGTGAATCTAAGTCATCAAATCTATTTTCAAACCGCAATGCATTTGTTGAGACAGATATTATTTGACCAGTCTCGGTATCAACAGCTTGAACTTTATACAATGATCTGAAGCGATTGTAATCATCTTCTGTGTTGAGAGATATAGTTTTGGTTGTACTACTATATCCACCTCCTGATGGTGTTACGAAATTTCCTCCAGTAGAATAGAATGTTCTAAGCCTATCTGGTTCTATTGGTCCAACAGTCGATCTCTCTACTCTTTTGGTTCTGTATAGATCATAAGGAACTAGAGACTTATTAACATCTTCTGCACTAGAAGTTCCTCCACCAACAAGTCCCGACTCATGGAAAGGTGTGTAGTTATACTCTGAACTAGAGTTGAACGACCTTCCTCCATGATCTATTGGATTATTCTTAAACATGAATCCTTGTTGATCTGGTAACTCCTTGAATCCCCCAGCACTGGCTCCAGCAGATGCCATCTTGTCATAATTCGTAGATGGTTCTGAAGATGCACGGTAGAAGTAATTATTATGGAATCTTAAATCATCCGAAGATCCTGTGTACCCGCTAGGTGTGCCTGCTCCATTTGTCCACAGATCCACAAGAGTACCGGACAGTGTTCCAAATACATTATTTTTCAGAACAATATTTTTAGTCATTCTATCGAAGGACACACCGCGTGGGAAAGATGCTTTAGGGTATACAGTTTCTAGGTAACTATCATCAGACCAAAATTGTTTATATGAATTACCAGCAGAAATTCCAATAGAACCTGTTGTTCCCTCTGTGAAATCTCCATGCAAGTCATTTCCAAAGTTAAGCGTCCAGTTAGCATTTATCATTAAGTTGTTATACCACAACATATTTTTAGTGGGGATTTGCCAGTTTCCGCTGTTGTTTCCGTAGTTGTAGTTTGATCCAGCCAGTACGCAATTTATCCATGCCATGTCTGTCCATGATTCATATGGATAAAGCACAGATCCCGTGTTCATGTTCCAAGGTTGACAATCCATGTTAGAGAATTCGTCGTACGCCGATAAAACATTTTCAATTCTGACTTCCCCTCCACCGGGAAAAGAATTGTTTTGGAACAGTTGATACATGTCAGGATATACATCATCGTCTTCTCCGCAATTCGCATAACACCATACAGGATAGTTATCCGTGGTTGCGCCTTGAAGATCACTGCTTGGATTTTCATCATTTCCTCCGTTTGGAGGAAATGGTCCACCTACTGTGTGACCAGATATACTGTCGGCCCATGCATAAGTGAAGTGAACTTCTTTATTGTTCAATCCTAAGTTGGAATCACTAAAGTTACCAGTTCCTCCATGCCTCTTGTGTCCATTGCTTGCGTTGGCAGTCGCTCCAGAGTTTCTGAATAGGTATCTTTGTTTATTACTATTGTTGCTATCTTCACCTTGTTTTAAACGCTTATTAATATCAAACAAAGCATAACCATTAATGGTTGCGCCTGTTGTATTGTCCAACGAATTAGGAGCGATAGAAACCAAAGCCATGTGTATGGGTTCATATATTAGAGGGAAAATTTCATCTCCAACTGGTTCATTTGGATTATCGATACCTTCCCCATAGACAAACTTTCTTTTTGTTTCTGCTGGATTTATAGCGTGAAGTTTAGACAGAAGGGGTACATCCGCAAATGGTGCCAACAGTGGTTTCATTTGTTCAAAGTCTAGGTTTTCATCAGGAAGATATTCACCTGTTTGACTATTGTATTCATATCCAACTTCGTGGTATTTCCATGTTGCATAGTCTAGTGGTTCTTTTATATTTCTAAACCATTGTGTACCGAGAGAAAACTCATTATCATCACCCCAATTTTCTTGGTTGAAAACATCAGTTTTAATCTTTGTCCATATTGTGCCGACTCCAGATGCGGCATCGAAATCTAATCCGTTATGTATTGATTCCGACAATTGACTTTTGAAGTAATCCACATCTCGGTGGGGTACGTAGTATCCATTAAACTTACTGTAGTCCCGATTTTTATATTGATTACTGGAATCGAACCATATCTTTCTAACAGGGATGGGTAGATCTTGAACTTTTGTTCCCTTTGTTCCCATAGACACTGCGTGGTTGATTGTCACGTCGCCGACATTACAATTTATTTCGTTGTTTCTCATGAATGATGCTATGGATAGATTTTCCTTACCACCATAGTATTTACAATCGGTGCTGATCCAACAATCCACACCGTTAGGCATACCAATACCCCATTGTTTAAAACCACCCCCAAGTTTTTCTTCTTCTATTATGCAATTGTTTACCCATACTCCATCGATCACGGGGTGTAAACCTATTTGCGAAGAGTTTGGATCAGGATAGAGTTCGGCACCTTTAGCAGAAATTCCAACATTAGCTTGTGACTTTCTTAAGTTGTTTCTTTTGAAGTGGATGTTATTAAGTTTTATGTTTCCTAGTCGGTTGTTATTGAATAGAATATTAATATGACTAGGATGAACGGAAGATTCAATAGGAATTACTTGCCCTCTTAGACTTTCGTTACTGTGATCTTGGGGGTAGTATTTAATCGAGTCTTCTTCTGGTACTGAGAAAGTGGTTAAGTGATTTCCCGCCGAATCGAGAGTTCCTTCCACAGTTAACCAAGTATTCACAGACGCTACTCCTGGCGAAGATTGTGTTACAGAAGTACCCAAATCCCCTACTTGGTAGTGTTTAGGATTATATTCACCTTCCATGAATATTACTTTAGCCAGAGATATGTCATTGACGTAGTTAGTCGATCCTGATTGTGTGTATGAATTTGTTTGAACCGATGCATCGTCTCGTATACTTTCCATTGCCTTTTGCATAGTTTCAAATGGCAAATCTTTTGATCCGGTTCCAACATCATCATGACCATCTATCGATACGTATCTCGCAATATCTGGCTTGACAGAGACCGAATTTTCTTTGAGTAATGAACAAACGAAGGAATGCTTCCCTGGTCTTAGACGTTGGTTTTGGAAAGCAAATCCATACCCACCACTGATTCCCACATTTTTCCCAACCAACCAAGACATATCGCTTCCTCTACACGCGGTAGCTCCAGCAGATATTCCTGTAAAGTCATGTTGCATTACTTTCACTTGACCCACTACAGGACGAACAATCGCACGAAGTTCTAGGTTATTGAGATTTTCTGCTGTTGCGCCAAGTAAATCATTTTTTGATATCCTTACGCAGTATTCTGGAAGGTTTGTGTATGGGTTTATCTCTTGTTCTGTTACTTTGACACCAGTTCCACCGTTCAGTATGAACTCAACTTCTTTAATTCCTTCTGAGTGGTAGGCCATCAACCCAACAGTCAGGAATGAGTCCCTATATACAGAGTATGGTGGTTCAGTCCACCTAGCGATTGGATTGAAATCGTATCCAGTTGTACCTAGTGTTCCTTGTGGGGATTCATCTGGTGTTAAAGCCGAAAATCCCGTTCCTGATAATATTGATTTTATTGCCATATGAAAGAAACTCCATGTCGATTGCTGGTATAGATTACAGTCTAAGATGTCCTGCTATATGTATCTTTACGGGAAATAGCAGAAGAGCCTTTAAGTATAATGATTGTCTGTTTTTCTTCCTAACAGATACCAAGAAGTACGCTAAAACATTCTGTCGTAATATAACAGGAGAGACGTTTAGTTCATATTCGGAAGAGGCTGAGAGATATGATAGTATCTCGGGTTGGGCTTGTGATAAGTTGGCAGGCTGTAATCAAGTTGCCTTAGAAGGATATGCTTATGGTGCTAAGGGTAGGGTATTTCACATTGCAGAAAACACAGGAATATTAAAGTATAAAATATTCCAAAGAGGTATGCCTTTGGACATCGTTGAACCAACTAAGGTAAAGAAGTTCGCTACAGGTAAAGGTAACGCTTCAAAGCAGGATATGTTTAGTGCTTTCAGGAAAGAAACTGGATTGGATCTCAGAACTCTTATAACCCCAGATAAAAGCGATGTCAGCAACCCAGTTACTGACATCGTAGATGCGTATTATATATGTAAGTATTTACATTATGATATGAAACCTTATCCTAGTCTCTAGGCATATCTTTCACAATAGACATCATACGATTAGTTGTCCACTCACCATGCTTGTCTACTTTCGACATGATCATGTCAATGTCTCTAGTTAGTCTAGTATTTTCTTGAGTAATCAATCTTTGCAGTTCTTCAGTTCTTTTGTGATTTTCTGCAACTTTGTGACTGATTCTCCACACAAATCCAATCAGAGCAAAAACAGCAGTTCCTAACAATGTCATAACAAAGTCCATCAGATGACCGCTTAGTGCCTCTTCCATTTGAGTTCTCCTTTAAAGACTCGGTGACTTTGCATTATTTAATTGTTCACAGTTCCTAGTATTTATGCTTTTCTGTTCGGCAAAACAGATAAAAAATTCCAAGTAAAACTAGTATAGTAGTGATCCAAGGGATCATACTGAAAACAACACCATCCTTTTCGGGTGCTTTGTATTCTATTTGTTCTACGGGTGGGTATCCTTCTTCACTTGTAGTCTTCTTTACTAAGACTTGGTTACCTGCACATCCACTTAATATTATTATCGACAACAACGCTGCTCTTATCATAATTTACTTTCTTGCTGAAGCAGTACCAAAGTAGAAACCGACTATCGTAACTAGAATCTGTCTGTTCTCTGTAGTAAACAGATATCCATTTACAGTCTCAAATGTAATATACGTATTTTGTCCGAAGATACCAAATATATCCAGTGGACCATATCTAGTCTCTTCCAACTCTACCACCGTTGGTATTCCAAAGAACGGTAGAAGGAATGGCGCTATGATTGTACCAAAAAGAATACACAGAACGATAAACCTACGAACAGTTTTACCTGCACTAATAGAAACTCGTTCTACTGCTGCGTTCGCCACTTCATTTCTTTTATCGATTAGAGAAAGAGTTCGGTTGAATCTTTCTTTCTCGTCTTGTCTTCTCTCAGCTATGGTCTTGAAAATGAATCCAGTAATACCACCGCCTATCAAAGACAAAAATTCAGGTGTTAAAAAACTTGTAAACATACTCAACTCCTGTGTATCAGGTAAGTCATTTCTCCGGTTTGGGAGTTCTGAATAAGCACTGGCTTGCCTGGGTTTTTATGACTAAATGATTTAGCCTCTTTGCTCTCTTCGTTTTCCATATCTAAATGCTTAGACCATCTTTGGAATTTAGACCTTCCATTGATTGATTTTATATAATCTTCAGGTTCTACTTGATAAACAGGCATTCCAGCAAAAACCCCTCGGGTTTCGTTGACTCGTCTGTTTCTATTTTCCATGAGGTTGTAAGCAGAAAGAGACATAAAATCTTCTTTTATGAAATACGTATCCCCTAAAGAATATATATTTTCACCCAGATATGAGGTTGTTGACTTTATGGGTTGTGTGATAATAATCTTTTGTTCATCGAGAACATAGGTCCCTCTTTCTATCGAGGTAATTGTATAGTCAACATCGAAACTATCAAATCTATCTTCTACTTCATACCCACTATCTTCTAAATGCCATATCAAAGCTCTCTCGAATATGTTTGAGCTTCGTACTTTACCTTCATGCTTTTCTTTGAGAAGATAAAGAGCAGCAGCGAAAGAACCTAATCGGGTCTTACCTGCTGGAATCTTTTCAATTATCTTTTTGATGTTCCACACCAAGGTATCAAGTATGGTATAAGCAGACTTTTCTTGAGGGGTGTTTAGTTTAGATCGTTTCTTTAGAACCTTACCCTTCTCATCAATGATACCTAACTTATACGCCTCAGTTTCAGTGAAAGGCGTTGTCATTAGTTTGATGAACTTATAGGCTACGAAAGCGTCTACGGCACTCATTATAAACTCCTAAGATGGTTGATTATAGAGTGATTCAATGGAATGGAATCTAGATCTAAATCTTGTAAGTTATCGGGCAAATAGTTTAAATAAACTAAAAAGGTCTTAAGGTATGAGTGCAATTCAACTTCGGTCTTAAAAAACAATATTCTACAACAAGCCTTTGGACCGAAAACATTACTAAGAACAATTAAATGATTCAATATGAGTCTTTCTCGTAGAATATCAGTTCGATCATATTTACGAAAAAGTCTTTTTATATATTTCACTCTATTGAAATCTTCATGAAATTCTTCTATGCCAGTGCATGTAGGATTTTCATAATGTTTCATTGCGTACATGATAATATTTGAATCATTCAATTCATCAAAGTTCATAATTAATCTTTATCTTGTCATTTATTCTTCTTCATCTTCATTGTATATATCTTCCATAAAGGACTCTGCAATCGACAGGATTTCATTTGGTGTCAAATCCATTTCGTACTTCTTTGCGGATGCTTTAACCGCATAGATGACTCCGTTGATTGCCTTTTCTACATCCAATGTTTCGTTGATTACTTTACTTTGGATGTCCTCGAATGCAGGAATAAATTTACTCTCGAAGAGTTCTTGATCATTCTCGATTTTCAGACGAAGTTCTAACGCTTCACCTACTAGTTCGTCGTCTCCACCTTCATTTACAAAGTGTAAACGACCCTCTTGAGTGACGTTTCCTTCTCCTGCTGTACTTACGGAAAGTACGAGAGGAGATCCAAACTTTTCAGTTGCAAGATCTTGGGTTCCGATTTCACCAGTGGGACCGTACCTGTCATCTAACTTGTAACCGCTGACCTCACCGTAGTACTTAACTTCATATGAAGTAATTTCACCTTCGGACACGCCTTCGTTACAGTTAAAATCCAATCCAACGTGGTTGAGACGAATTTTCAACTGTTCCAGTCGAGCCTTTGGATTCATAGTTGGTCCAGACAGAAAATTCTCAATGAAAGCGTTTAACTTTCCAAGGTTTTCACTATTGTCCATTCTATGTACACCATCGTGGGTGTGGATAGATGCAGCAGAATTACCGATACCAAAGGCATCAAACTCGGCTTCCACGACTAATTCTTTTCTCAATTCGTTAAATTTTTTCATAGAAATTATCCTTTCACTGCTGCGTAAACGCGGCGATAAAACTCAGAAGACTTTTCGTTATTAACTTCTACTTTATCTTCTCTAGAAGCAGCAAAGTAATGTTCTTTCATGATTTTAGCAACACTCTCAGCAGTTTTTTCTGCTTCCTCTAGGTTGCGGATAGCTTCTGCACAAACAGAAACGCTTTCGGCGACCGTTGGACTTAGAATGTTTTCTTGGTATTCCTTGTTGTGTTCTGCAAGGACCTTTGCGATATCATTGACTGCATTTTTGAATTTTGGATCGTTAAACATTTGATTCCTCCTCGGAATATTATTTATATTTATAATGCCTTTCGTATGGCATTAAATAGTGATTTTGCTATCTTGACTGTGGTTTTCTTGGGTAAACCGGACTTGAACGTATCGAAATCGTCTTCTACTGCTGCTTGCCGCATCTTTGTTCCGGACATCCCAACTGTTCCCTCTGCATCGGGATCTCTTTTTCCTGATGAAACTACTCGGAAGTTGTCAAATTCAAAGCTCTTGCTCTTGTCTTTATGCTTTATGTATTTGCCGACTTGCCTTTGCATTTCTTCGATTCTGTCACCACCAACAACCAATATAACATTCTTATATCCTTCATCACTTAGCTGTTTCATCATGAAAAATGGGTTGATAATTTTAGAATCTTCATAGACTTCGGTTCTGGGAAATAACGCACGAAGAAATCTAACCTTTTCTCTATATTTTAGAGGATTTTTGAGATTACTAGAAGATGGACTTGTGTAGATCCTATGATCAAATCCCATACGTTTAGCTTGGGACTTGACCTTATCGATCAACTTTTCATGACCTGATGTGGGAGGTTGGAACCTACCAAAAGTCACTACTATGCCTCTTTTTTTAACCTCATTCAAAAACTTCATTCTTTAGTCTTTTTTTTCCAAAATGATTTGTTCTCTAATATTTTCTTTCTTTGTTCTTTTCTTTTTTCTACCTTTTTTACTTGGTTGTGTACTACTTTCTCTTCGATGTACTCCCAACCGGCTCTACCTTTTACAAACTCGCCGCCATGTTTAGCAACATAATCTGCCATCAGGGCGTCTCTTCGAGAATTGTTTACTATTCCTTCTAATTCTCTCTTGTTCATTTTAGCCTTTCCAGTTCTTTGCTACGGTGAAATTAGATCTCGAAAATTCTAGTCTGTCTACTAGTTTATATGCGTTCTTTTTAACTTTATCTATAGCGACAAACCCTTCTGGGGATGTCACTCTATAACCCTTTTCGGTTCGTATAAACATTCCAAGAGACTTCACGTTTTCTAATTTTCGTACGAACTTCATTTTCATCTCATTGAGGGCGAGGTGCAGATCGAATATTTTTTTAATCTTTCCTTTGTTTTTTGAAAGATATTTCAATTTTTCGTCTGCTATTTTTCTTTTGTTTTGTTTACCTCGCTCCGATTTCAATGAGTCTATGACTTTCTGCATCTTGTCGTTCACGAATTTTGAGAACTCCTCCACAGAGTAATCAGTCTTACCTTTTCGGACTTGCTGATTGCCATAGATTTTAAGATCGTCAATTATGGATTTTCTACTTGTGAATTCATCCACAATTCGACGAATTTTGCTGAACTGAGATTTAACCTGTGCGACTTCTTTTCTCGCTGCTTTGGTTTCTTCCGCAGTAAATGTGGCAGATCCAGATGCATCTTTGAAGTCTGCATCACTGAACCACACATCTTTAGTTTTCTTTAGGCCTTTGACATTTGCACCAAAGGACGCTTTCATATCCCTGAGCGTTTTACCTGTATAGGTGGTATGCCAAACCACACCTATTTTTGCCTTCGATACATCTTTCGCCAGTTGGGTATCAACTTGTGCCGCATAGGTGATTGTGTTTGGGGTAAATGTTAGATAATCTTCATTATCGATAGATTGATTTTCAACATCGTCGGTAAACATCAAGTCACCCTGTAGAACACCCTTAATTCCTAATTTAGGCAGGTATTTTAATGCGACTTTGAGTTTCTCAGCAAGACCAGGTGATTGTCCGTGGTTCTTATTTACATCACTAGCGGTATAGTTTATTTTTGGATTTACGTTGAACACGCTCTTAGAACCAACAAAGAACTTACCATTCTCTGGGTTCACCCCGGCAAAGATAGCAGGCGCACCATCCCACTTTACTGTTACATTAACTCTGCTCTTTGCATTACCTTCGAGCATGTCGATAAGAGATTCGCAGAAGTTTATAGCATCCAGAACGCCTTTTGATCCCTCATTAAACAAGGAATCTTCTAGATGCTCTAGATGTAGATTTTTACTTTCAGATATATAATTGGTAAGAGATAGCATATATAAACTCCTACACTATGTAGGAAATCTACTTAGGAGAGATACATGGCAGATAGAATTTACAGACAAGCGACTCCCGTTGCTGCTGGAGCAATCCTTGCAAAAAAAGGTGTGATGGTGGTAGGACAGGGTGTTGCCCAACTTAAGTTTTATAAAGACGTAGATTACAGCGTTGGCCTTACAGCAAGTGAAATAGGTCAAGATAGGGCTCAAGATGTCGGAACACCTATCACTGGATCTAGTGCGGGTGTCATTGTTCCTATCTCAGTACACACATTAGAAAGTGTTACTGCTGGAACTACAGTCTACAAACTAGCGTGATAATCATCGATACATTCCTTTAGATCACGAACGTAGTCTAGAGGTCTACCCTCAAATACTTGAACTTTGCCGTCTTCACACGAGATGAGGATGGCAAAGTTGTCTATAGGTATATCGGTCATTTCCTGCCACATGATTGCATAAGCAGTTGCTTGTAGGAAATAGTTCTTGATGTCACCTTTTCGCTTTGAACGAGTAGCGCCTTTGAAGTCGATGACAGATAGCTTACCGTCATATTCAGCAAGACAGTCTACTCTTCCAGCAAGTCCAAGAGACTCAGACCACAGAGCAACTTCCTGTGCATGGACATTATCAATCTTGTCTATCTCTGGTTGCAACTGCAAAAACAATTCAAGAATGTCAGGGGAAACTATCGCTTTGTGTTCTTTGTCATCAGGATTGAATTCGTTGTTGACGTAATGCTCAATCAGAGTGTGCAGCTTATTACCTCTTTGGGTAACTCTACTTGCTTCTTTTGGATTGTGCTTCCGCCATTCCGCAAAGAATTGACTCTTTCTCCAACCAGTTACCGTAGTAACTGAGGGAAGGTTTCCTTTGGGAGTCTGATATAGTCTACGACCATCTTCGTTGATGGTTTGTAGATCTTTCATATCATTTTCAACGTGGGTAAACTGTTTATTCATAATCATATTATATCACCTTTTTTACATATTGTCAAGTTTATTATACAAGCATAACTTTAGGCATTTGCCTTACTCAAATAACTATGGCACGTAGTGAACCAATAGGAGGATCATCCACAAAGCCTGGCATTGGAATTCCTCGAATAGTGCTGTTTTCGGGAGTCCATTGACCATTGGCACTATCGTAGTCAATATACCTATCTGGACCTGTGGACAAGTCGAATCCCTGATTAGTTCCGTTTGGACCCACGTTTATTATATTTTCCCATTTGGCATTACCATAGTCTGGATCATTATTTGTACCACTTCCTGAAAAATTACCACCAGTGACTATATTATTTCGTAACCAGAATCCACTTCTTAATGTGTAAGTGGTGTCGAACGATTCTAAGTATGTGTATGTGGTATTCTGAATTACACTATTTCTGAATACTCCATTTGCTCCAGCTTTCTTTTCTCTTCCTACCTTGAAGTACTGCTGGAATGAACAGTTGCTCATGTAGATATGATCCGACACTACACCTTCACCCTCAAAATCCGTTCCAGTCTCTAAGTTTATACCAACAGGTCCAACTGTGATACTATCATTTTTCGCACACGAGAAATCAACAGTAGCAAGTCTTTCGTGTATTGATCTTGTTTGATCGAAAAGCATAGGTTGAACGTCTTGTGTATCATATACATGAAGACCAAAGCAAATTTGATTTTTCTTGTACGGATAAAGAGTATTACCACCAGTGATCTGCCAAACATCAATGTGCGGATTATCTTTCAATTCGTCCCCTGGCACATAATAAGGAAAACCATTTGGATCATAATAATTTTGAAGAGAGTATGCTTGGTTTTCATCATCTTCTACATCACTTACTATCTGTCTGTAATATTGTTCTTCACTGGGTTCATCGTCTCCCTCTTGCCACCCACCAAATCCATCAACGTCATTAGGTTGCATATTTTCCCTGAACAATCCTACACCCAAATTTTTAAATGGTGTTCCTATTAAGGTTGAATATTTTACTTCTTGTTCTGAGTTAAATTGCTTAATAGTCTGTCCATTTTCCACAAAAGTTTCTATTAACAAAGTTTCGGTGGTTCCATTTTTTACTGGATTCACATCAAACCCTTGATCAGGCCAGTCTTTGAACTCTTCACTGAAGTCTACTTCAAATACATCAGTCGTATTGTCGCCTGCATTTTTAGGATAAGTTGCTCTACCCGAAGATTTTAAATCGGCTGCGGTGCAGTCAAGAACCATCGATGAATTGCTGTAGATGTCCGTATCTGCTGCCTTTATGAAACTCGTGTTTCTTATGATTGTACAACCACCCGCACTCTTTTTTCGATCATAGATATTGGCATCGGTGACGTACCATGCAGCTTGTTTACCACTAGCGTTTATCAGTCCACTACCTCGTGATTCTCCGTTCCTTCGTCCCTTTTTATCAAAATGATATGTACGATCAAACCAAATCATTGATCTTCTTCTCTGTGGCGCCACCCATTGTGTGTCACCAAGATCTCTATCTAAACCTGCTCTAAAACAAACATTTTCAAATTTGGTTAGTTGTGAACCTATACGGGTATACGGTCTGTTACCTTGAACAAGAACTTGTTCGGCGTTTGCACCTATGAGATATTCTGACGCATTGTGTGTATCCATTCCTCGGATTGTTGTCCAACCAGCGGGTCCACCCCCAGCATAACCGTTCCAGTTTTGAGGTGGTTGGGGAGTGTAAATACCCGGCGTCATCAGTATTATTTCTGCACCTTCATACTGATAGTTGTTATTATTTCTAATTTCTTCCCAAGCGGCGTTGATAGTCTCAAATGGATTTGATTCAGTTCCATCGCCAACTTCGTCACTACCATCAGCAGCACTCACATAAAATTTTCCAGAATTTGAATATTTACTTGGTCCCCATAAAAACATTGAGTGTTGACCTTCTAGCGTAACAGCAGACGACACCAAAACCCCGCTACTATCTGTCACATCACTAACTTTTGCTAACAATCCTTCGTAGTCATTTGTATAACTCCCTGCATATACTATTTTATATTCGGGATTGTTGCCAGAATTTCCGTCTAGAGATTGCGTGTAACTAGTTACATTTTGTAGGATAAACGGTTTACCTTGAAGGTTGGGATATACAGTTGCTCTAATTTCAATTAAGGAATCGTTATTTTCTGGTACATCCAGAGTTACCCAGAATTCTCTATTACCTGTTCTTGGATTTACAGTCATTTGGCGTATGGTTGTTACCGAACCATTGTTTGCCTCAAACTCTACTCGGTCAATCCCGTTAGCATGAAAAGCAACAACACCAATATCAAAGCCAGTCGAATCTATGACCTGCATAGGAACGACATTCCATCTTGCGATAGGCATTGTTTCTGAGTCAGCGGGGTGTTCTCCCCCGTCTGGATCTGAGTATGATTGTGGTTGTACTTTAGGGGCCCATGTCTGGGTTTCCAGATCAATGTTGCCCAAGTTCAGTATCCTAGTTCCTTCAGCATCTCCGGGATCTGGGGTGCCAGTAGAACTTTCGGTTAGTTCAATTGGATCAGTGAATAATTCAATGCTAATAGGATTACCCAATGAATCATTTCCTACCGCTGTAGTTTTACAACGGAGTTTAGTACCCACGGGTAAGTCTGTGTTATCCAAGTTTAATTCTTGACTATTTTCAGTCTGTATCTTCTCGTACGCCATTTTCGTCCTTTACATCATCATCAGTTTTTTTTACTGTGTCTTCCGTAGGGGTTTGGTTTCGATTTTGATAATCAATATTCATTTTTACCATTGAGTTATTTTGTTGAGCTTGTACCCAATTAAAAAAGTCTTTCATATTTGTCATGCTTCACTTCTCGCTTTCTGTACTCTTGCCATTTCTTTTTTCCTTAAGTTTGGTAACAATTTCTTGGCAATTTTTGATAACCTTGCGGTTGGAATTTTTTCAAGTTTCTTGTCTATCATACCCTTTTCGGCATACGACAATTCATTATACTTTTTACCACTCGAATATTTTTTCTTGAACATGTTTCTTGCTGCTTTGTTTGCCTTCGATAGAAGATCTTTATGAGTCTTCATTCTCTTTTTCTTTCTCTTGGCGGAAACAGCACGACGCTTTGCAGTTTTTCTTGCAATCATCGCTCGTTTCTTTCTTTGAGCGGCAGTAAGTCGAACAGCTCTTTCTAAAATATTCATACTTCTTCCCTTGTAATTGATACTATTTTTCTGATTTGTTTTTCGATCGATTCTTGCCTATCAGGCCAAAGAATGTACTCTTTGTCGGGATTCTTCATAAGGTTATACAACAAAGGAAGAATTAGTTTTTCCATCTCATTCATTTTTGTTTTGTAGGTATCTTCTAGTTGTTTTTTTCTTTCCTCTACTTCTTCTATAACCACACGAATATTATCACCCTGAGATGCAACTGTCTTTGCCAGTTCATCGTTCTGAAGATTTAAAATGTTATCTACTTTACCCTCAACTCGGGCAATGTCGGGAAAGTATAATTCATCTCCCGGAATCGATGCAAGAATTAAATTCATCTTGTCTAGTAGAGCGGCATAATGTTCCTCACTAATTCCACTAGACTGTTGTTCTTCTTTTTCTTGTGGTAAAGCTGCTCCTAAATCATCTGCATCTACGGCAGTGAAACCGAAGTCAAAATCACCATCCAAATATTCGTTAGGTATTTCCATCAATATCCCTCCATTCCCACTGGGGCAATAGTTTTACGTCCAGCGGTAATTCCTGCACTAAACTTATTAGAGATATTTTTCATCTGAGCCTTTTTGCTCACGGGAGGCTCACTACCAACACCGGCAACTTGCCCACTACTTGCATTGTTCGCTGGTACATCTTCTGTGTATTGTTTGAAAGATTTCATTTATTTTTTCCGTATGGGAATGCCTTATTCAAGGCATCCTTTCTTTTTTTGCATCCGCAGTCTTTACCAGTTTTATTTTGTATAGATTCCATGACTTTTTTTATACCCACGGCTTTGGTGATTTTCTCTACCGTGTCTCCTAACCCTATACTTTTGTCATTGACACCCATATTTTGCTCCTGATCTTTCGTTGGTTGTTCTGTCAAGGTTTGCTTTTCCATCCCTATTCATGACTGGAGATTTTTTCATCTTACTCATCAATTCGGACCACTGCCCACCAGTGGCTTTGTCTGCTGTGAGGGTAGCGTCAACTCCTCCTAATGGAGCATTAAACCAACCCCTCTTTACGTTGCTTTCATTGCATTCTGGGCAGGGTTTCTTGCAAGGTTCGTCCCTTGTAGCAATTAGTTCAAATCTATCGAATTGGTGGTTACAGGTTTCACATTGATAATCGTATGTCGGCATAGTATAATCTCCTAATGTATATAGGATACTATATAATATATCAGGAGAATCTATCATGGCTGGAGCTGCGGCAGAACGACAAGAAACCGGACTCGTCAACAAGATAAATAATGCGGTCAGGACCAATCAGAAAAATCCCATTACAGTAATCGCCGGTAAGACAAAAATTACTGGTGTTGTCAAGGCTGAAAAGTATAGTGGAAGACAATCATCTGGATCTGAACCATATACTGACGTGATTATACATGTAAAATCTGGGAAAAAAACCAAACCAGTTAACCTATCAATGAAAGGTGAATCTGCCCCCTCTCTTGCAGGTGGTGGTCTTCGTGGGTTGGAACTCGCTGTTCCCGGTATTGCAAAGAGATATATGAAGTCGGTCTACAAACATCTGACCGAGAAAAAGCACCTGAATCCGGGTGATAAGGTTCCTGATGTGTATGGTAAAATATCACCAAATAGAAAAGAAAAGATCGTGGTTGGAAATGCTGCAATGGGTGGACCTATTGACTACATGTACATTGGTCCCATGACAGTGACTGGTAGATACGATAAAAATAAGAATGAACTTAAGGTTAGTGGGGAACTGACGGAAGCTAAGGCATACGCCAAATCACACGACTTATATTTTCGTTTACGGGCCCGTCGTGAGGATCAAAGATTCGATCCAGACGCGAAAGAAAATGACGGAACACCAAAAGTGTATGGCGCCTCTCCGTCGAGAGGTGATAAGAGTGGTAGAATTGTGGTAACGGATAAAACGCCGTCGAATGCAATCATCGTACGGTTTTCCTAGACCTTAGCGGAACATAGACATCGTGCTACCAATGTTGGTACGCTTACCTGTCTGCTTTCCTCGTATGGCTCTGGAGATTGCATCACCCTCTAATACCTTGATGCTTTTCTCTTTTATCTCTGAACCTTCAGGTCTATATTCTTGACAGTAGATTGCATAAATGCCTTCACCGTCATATGGGATAACTCCCTCATCTTCTGCCATTCTTAAACACGCTGATATAATTTTGTCGTTTATCTTTATACCACTAACTTCAGCGTAGCGACCACCAACAACACGATACCAACCTTTTTTCATGGCAAGATATTCTACTGCCTTGTTGACATCTATCGAACCACTCTTCAGTTTTTTGAGATCGTCCTTTGCATCTTTCGATGGATCAGGTGAATCCATTTCTTCGTATTGCATCTCAAGAACTTGTAAGATTTGTTTTTCGGTTATACCAAAGTCTCTTGGTTTTGATGCAACAAATTGCACATGATAAGGTGTTAACCTTTTTGTAATGAAAGACTTCTTAGATCTCGGGTTGACCCAACCCTTCGTATCATTGTGAGCTTCATCAAGGTTTGTACATTCTCTGAGTATGAACTGCTTAAACGAAAGCATGATCAGAAGTTTCCGCCCTTATACCTATCAGATGCCGCTCTAACGATGTCTCGGGCCTTATCAGTTTCTCTCTTGGTTTTTACTGACTGTCCACTTGTGTTCTGAGTGCGGATGTTCTTTACTTTATCCTTAGCAGCAGCATATCTTTCCGCTGGGGTTCCCCTCCCACGTCTATATGCTCTTGCCATTCTACCCGAAGGTGATTCGACCTCTGGACGAGTTCCCATAGAACCAGATTTATGCTTCGAGATCTGTCCTTCTGGACGAGTTCCCATAGCTTCTTTTAATGGAGCAGGTGGGTTCTCGATTGATGATCGACGGAGGAAAGCATTTCCATCTTTCATAGTAGGACGGATAACTACTCTGTCACTGTCGAATGGGTGACAGAAAACTGTATCACCTTTCTTGAGTGTTCTATCTCCGTATCTAACACCTGATGTAAGTTTGCACTTTTTCCAATGAGGGCTGGTAGGACCAACGTCTTGGATTTTTGTAATCTTCTTCTCATTCAATTGTTCATATTCAAGGAAAGATACAACTGGACTAAGTGATTCCAGTTTCATAACGGCTGCTGCCATTACTTCTAGAGCAGCGTCAGCTTTAGTCTTCTTACCATTAAGAATAACATCTTTACCACTTACCTTAGCAGACTTGCCTCTGATCTTATTGTATTGTTTAACAAGATCCTTGATCTCTTTCGATGATGCTTCACCGAGATCCAACTTACGATTTCTTTCCTTAGCATATTCACGTCTTGCGGTTCTTGCACGTCTTCTCTTTACATCACTACGTGCAGCCTTTTCAGCAGCATTTGCTTCTGCTCTTTCGGTTTCTGCTCGTCTCTGTAGAGGTGTTTGTTCTTCCATAACATCATTGACACTCAAGTACATGTCAGAATCACTGTCGTAATACTTACCAGCTTTTTTATCATAGTAGAAGATTTTACCACTCTTCTTGCTGCGATATGGACCCTCAAGACCTTGCTTCTCCTTGTCGGGGTAGCGGTTTCTGTCGATGGGTGGAACTCTGAACTTTGATTGGTACTTCTTGTAGTGAGCCTTTGCAGACATCTCATCAAGTTCAACCGATTCGTTCTTTTTAGCTTGACGTTCTTTTTCTAGTCTCTCTCTTCTTGCTTGCTGTTCACCTTTGACTCTCTTAAGATAAGCCTGATATGAGGGTGTCTCTTTTGTCTTGGAGTCAATGCCTAGTTTGAAACCATGTGGTTGCATCTCATCAAGTTGAGCTTCCTCTTCACGGACAACTCGTCTCCCAGGCTCATCACTCTTAGCAATTCTCTTTGCCTGACTCTTACTGAATCTCTTTGCTTTTGACTTGTCGCGGGTGACATATTTAATCGTGTCACCGTCTGTTTTATGTACATAGTTTCCATCACTCTGCATTACCATGCGTTCTTCAAGATCCGCTGTTTCTTTAACAGTTGCATTTTTCTTCAAGCCCTTATGCAATTCACCTTTATCGTTCTTGATGTGAACCTTGTCACCAGTGATCATGTGAACCTTACCAACAACACCTGTTCCGCCTTTAGTGGCGTGTCCGAGGTGAACGGTATCACCAACGGTAACTTCGTCCATTGGAGTCTTAGCTGCAATCTTACGTTTTCTTGCGAGAGTCATAGGATTCTCTGCACCATCGGTATCACCCTTACGAAGTTTAGCACCAGCCCTGTTATCTGCTCTGGCTTGACCACGCTTATAAGCCTTACGAATCTCTGGATCTCTTGCTCTTCCTCTTTCGTCCTTCGCTGGCATCTTGAGTTCATCAACCTGTTCAGCGGATTCTTTGAAAACTCTTTTGATACGTGGACCTTCGTTGGTGCTGTGGAATCTACCACCATTCTTCTTCATCAACTTGGCAAGTTTCTTGTGTGCCATTGTGGGACTACCTGCACCTGCTTGGTGAGGCCCTGACAACTCTACCATGTAATCGCCGTAGTTTGATTTAAATTGATCAGTCGCGGAGGCAAGATTTTGACGTACTGCTTGATCTGCAAACTTACTCGCCTGTTCACTTGTGCCAAACTCGAAAGTCATTGACTCATCAACCTGTTCAACGGACTCTTTGCGAGACTTATATCCTTTGGCCTTCATGTAATTGGCCAAAGCGTATGGATTATCGATGTCTTTATGTTTTTTCATGGCTTTTACCGTTTTTTCCCATCCCTTTGGTGAAACTTCGTCGAGATTTTCTTTAGAGAATTTCATAATTTTTTTCAGTGGTTGTGTGCTTCGGACATGAGAATGGTCATCTCATTGGTTGGAACACCCTTTTCAATACCATGCTCGAACATTACATCATACCATTCGATGTTTCCGTTCTCATCTGGTTCAGCGTGCATAGTCTTTACTGGAGTTCCTTGTCCCCACTCTGCATGTTCAACGTGAGTGGCGCAGTCGTGCTTTTTAACAAATGCTTCAGCATCTGTGTTCTTAACATTTTTCTTTCTGCCTTTAAGTAAACCATGAATCGCCTTGGCTTCTTTGCCCTTGATTCGAGGATCCTTTTTGATCTCTTTACCTACTGCAACTGAATCGTATGCCTCTTCAACATCTTCTTGTCGAAGTCCTGGCATGATCTTGTCGAGTTTCTTTCGTGCCTTCAATGCACCCTTCAACCTCTTAGTAGTCTTAGGAGTAACTTTTCCTGTGTCGGTTTTTGTGTCTCGTGCGACTTGCTGTGAGGCTGCGTTGTTGTAACGAATGAGTGTTTTGGCATCGAGTTCGTCGAGTTTAAAGTCTTCATTTGAAATTGTATAATTTTTGATGTTGTTCTTTTTAAGTTCAGTGTCAAGTCGTTTTCGATCACGCATTGGTACTTTGATCTGTCCCTCTGGGGTGATCATACCTTGGACACCCATTTTTTTCATGACATTACGAGCCTCGTAGTTTTCATCAACTTCTTCGTCGTATTGTTTACTGATTAATCTCTTGGTTGCACCATCAATACCCTTTGATCGGTTTCCGAAGTCTCTTCTGTCTCTACCGACGAGAGGACCTCTATTGCGTTGATTCAATCTTGCAATGTCGTTCTTGTCTTGCTGGGCTTTTTTCTTGTAATTTAGGAGAGTGTCTTTCTTAAGTTCATCAACCTGTTCGACCGACTCTTTTGCTGTCTTCCAACTTCCACCCTTACTCTTGTAGTCTTTCGCTGCAAATGCATTTGCGTATGCAGATGGATACACATCAAACTTTGCTTTCGCTTTTGCTTTTGATGCTGCCCATTTTGCTGGATCGGTTGGTACGTTCTTTTCTTCGAGTTCAACTGAGTTTGTTGAGTCGAAGGCTTCTCCTACCTTGTGTCCCTTGTGCTTCTTGTGAAGATGGTGATCATGATCGCCACTCTTTGCTTCATCGTGGAATTGATCTGCCATCTTACCAGCAACATGCTTACGTGTTGCTACGTCGAAGTGGTGTCCATGCTCTGATTTGTAACGCTTTGCAGCGTCATCAGCGACATGCTTAAATGCCTTCTTTGCCTTTTCGTGATCGTATTTTCCCGCAGCCATTTTGTTACGAAGATTCTTGTGTACGGGTGTAGTGCGTTGACGGTGTAAGTCTGCGTGGTTGTCTGCATACAGGTGTAGCTCCCTTGCACCGTGTTCGTCTGCTTCGGTTAGTGTTGAAAAGATTTGGTATTTGAAATCAGAGTAGGACTTGGACATGTTTTTATTCTCCTTCATGGTCTAGTATTTAGTTATCCTGTTTTCTTGAGCCAAGGGTGCCAGGATTCTAGCATATTGCTTGAAATACGAGAAACGTGCATTTGAAAGTTAGTAGGTTTTTGTGGCTTCTTATATAGCTTCATTCCACACTCCTTTGGTGTGTTATTTCCTTTTACTGAGTTGCAACGACTGCACGCTGCTACCAAGTTTGTCCACGATGAGTCACCTCCACGGGATCTAGGAATTATATGATCTATTGTCATTTTTGCATTATCTCTTGATGTTTTGCCACAATATTGACATTTCCACTTATCTCGAATGAATACATTTCTTCTTGATGGTATATTTTCTTTATACGGTATATTTATATATTTCGACAGCATTAATACTTTCGGAAGTCTATAAGTTTTATTTACTGACTGGATGTGATACTCTTCCATATTCACTATAGGAGATATCGCCTTACCCGTCATGAGGAGGGCTATTGCCCTCTGCCAATCTATCACTTTTAGTATTTCTTCTGATGCATTGAGAAGTAAAACCTGTCTCTCTTGCATATAAACCCTTTCTGTAAACAAAAAACACCCACGCTGGCGGGTGTTCGGTGTTATAATATTAGAGATGTACTCATTACATTATTTAGTATATTGAAAGATTTTGTTTACTACATACTGTACTTACATCAAAACAACACGGAGTGTGGTAATTATGCCAACATCGGACAAGAAAAGTAACATTGCAGTGACGAGTACTTTAGTAGGATGGGGAGTAACAATCATAGCTCTTGTGTGGCAGATTGCTGTGAAAGATGCACAGTATACACTCCGTTTGTCTGCACTCGAATCTGAAGTTGGTGATTTAGACGATAGACTTGACAGCGCCGATGCCTTTAGGTTGACTCTTGCTAGTGATCTAGCCGAAATCAAAACCGATTTGCTTTGGATCAGACAACAATTAGAACGGGATAAGTAAAACTACTGACCAGGCGTGTCCTTCTTGTATTTTTTTACAAGTTTCTTGGTTCCTTCTTCACCCGCTCCGCCCTCTTCACTTAAATAATCAACGATTTCTTCATAGCTGTCATACGCCTTATCGTTTGCACGGCTCTTTTTGTTCTTTTCCCATGCATCAATGTACAACGGACGATTCAAAGAACCGGAATCGACAATATCTCTTAGAACTTTTTTCTGCGAACGGTTGAGTTTACGGGGATCCACCTGTACATCAATCTCACCTCTGTTGTTCTTGACTCTCGCCCATCCTTTTATGTGAGGAGTGTCGTATACAACTCTACCTTTTGGTTCTGCCTTTCCAAAGTATTTCTTGAAGTTGGCAGCAACCCAATCGTAGTGTGTGTATGCAAATCCTTTAGGATCTTTAATTTCTTTACGATCATTCATGTCGTATACTTTACCCTTGGGATCGATCCACAGGGTATGACCATAACTTGCTTCGTTGATGTATTGTTTGAATGTTTTCATACTGATATTTATACGCAACCCGTCTTGCGTACTCAGATGATTGGAATTTTACTCTTAAGTATCTCGGATTCTATCCACTCATAGTACCAATCAACTCGTGTAGATGTATTTTCTGCTATTGCATCATCCACTTGTGAGAAACTTGCAAGTATTCCTATCAGTTGAAACCCATTAGCACCAAAGCGGAAGAGACCGCCACCGGAATCACCGAACCAGATAGATCCTTTTATCGGAAGAACTTGTATTTGATTTTCTTGTTTATACAAGACACCATAAAATCTAAATGTGTTCATCGAAGAAACCTTCTTTACATTTCCCGAGTAACCAATAGAAATGACATGATCCCATTTCTTGACTACACTGAACAAATCAGATGCACGACTAACCGGATCAACACCCACAACGTCTTCATCTAAAAATATCAGTCCGATGTCATGATCACGGTACGTTTCTTTTTCATATGATACGGTATAATCGATGGTGTACATGTCGCCACCGAACTCGACATAAGAAATTTCTGTTTCAATTAGACAATGCGCCGCAGTCAAAGCAACATTACTGCCTATTAACACAGTGGAACCTATTAATTTCCCTGAAGACTGCCTAATTGAGCCTACAAAAGCAAACGTGGTATCGGTTATCTCAATGAAAGGTTTTTCTTTGGGGGAATCTGTTTCTACATGTGATTCATTCTCTATGATGGGTTCTACTGTAGAACAGCCAGAGAGTTGATTCACGACAACTAGTAAGCTCACGGCGTATGCTACTAGTTTAATTTGAAACATCATATTATCTATGTCTAAAGTGCCTATTTTGTTCGTGAAAACTTGCCACTTTATTGATATTAATTAAAAAACACCGATATTGCTATCGGTGTCTATGTATTCAGTTGTATTTGATATCAACAATCCCACTTACGGAGTGCGAGTGCCTTTCGGGTTGGTTTACCATTCTCATCCTTCATTGGACCAGGCATACCACCCATTCTAGCACAGAAAGACTTACGTCTCTTTGCTGCTTTGCCACCTTTACTCTTCTTCGCTTGTGCTGCGGATACTGGTGCTTTCAAATCACTGCCAGGATTCTCTCGTTCGTAAGACTTACGTCCTGCTGCATTGAGTCCACCCTCTTTGTTCTTACCCTCTTTACGTTGCCATGCGGCAGACTTCTCATGTAAGTTGAATTCTTTAAATGACCTCATTAATTTTCCTTCATTTCTAGGTACACAGTTGGGAACTCTTTTCCCACCTTTCATCTTGAAACCTTGTTGAACATGAGTAGACCAGCACTCAGAGATAACTTCTTCATTCTTCGCTTTTGTTTTCTTCTTCATGCTGTCGATGAATTTTCTATACACAGAAGCCTCGGATGACTTGCCCATTTCTTTCGCTCTTTGTTCCATTGCAACGGCTGCTTGAATCTTGTGTGCATGAGATCTATCTGACTTCTTGATCTTAGAGACGGAGGACTTTGCAGTGGCTACGTCTTTAAAACCTAATCCGTGGATAGTACCCTCTGGATTCTCATCGGTGTATAGATCCGAGTGCTTCTTGGATCCAGCGGGTTGACCCTTCTTGCGTGGGATGCGGGGATTACTCTCTTCACCAATACGGTTGGATACATTGATAGGTTTGTTACCTGTTCCCGGTCTATCGGTAGATGGATCTGATTTTCTCTTTCGTCGAACTGCGTTTGCAATATCCTTCTTGGACATCTTCGCAGCCTTGTTTGCAGAGAGACACTTAGGCTTTCCTTCGCTGGCTTTTTTATCACCACACTTACCAATCTTTTCGCCTTTGGTGTTATAACGATCCCAACCGCCCTTGCTGGTTCCGCCCTTACCGCCTGCTCCGAACCATTTACCAAGCCCAGATTTGGCGTATACTTTTTCATTTAATCGTGTGAATTTCATATGAGTATGTATGTTTTCAATTAAATATATAAAGACATCTAGGAGGATACGTGTATGAATTTTTTAAAGAGATTATTTAAAGATGAAGTTGGTGGTGAATCAGTAGAACTGGCTCTCGTAGTTTCTACTGTTGCAATTGGTTCCATTGCTGGATACAAATCTGTAAGTAGTAACCTGACTTCAGGTCTTGGTAGTGTTGCAGATGGTATCACAGAAGGTACTGACAACCCAACACCCGGTGGTGGTTGATATAGGCAATTCATATGGGAGAGGGGTTTCACGACCTCTCTCCCTTATTGTATAAATACACCATGTCATGGAACTATTCGCAGCAATCGTAACTTCATTGGTGTTATCATCACCCGAGCCTATTCCAGTAGTAGAACAAGATACTACTAAGATATACTCCACGATAGATCTCGACTTCATTGTGCCTAATTACAACAATGCACCTAGATTTCTCATCAATGATTCTGTACAGGGGCAACGAGTGCCATTTGAAAATCCAAGAGATCATGTAGAAGAGCCAAAAGAAGATAAACTTCTAGATATCTTGAGAGAAGAATACGGTGATGAGTATAGAATAATACGATGGAGAAACCAACTCATAGTAATAAAACGATAGCAAAAGGGAGGCCGTGAAGCCTCCCTTTTTAGTTGGTATTGTTGTGATTAGGACTAATCAGCAATCAACAATTGTATTGTTCTTTACTTCGTCCTTCTCGTTTATACCATCTTGCGGAAGTGCCTTACCAGTAAACTCAAGAAATTCAGACAGTTCTGCATCCAAGCCATATTCCATGAAGAAGTTTCTAAATGCGTTGAATTGTTCTTCGCATGTAGTCATCACTAACTCCCTAGCTGCTTTGAAGTCACCTCTCGCTGGGGCTTTCGACAGAGCAAGAGTAGCTGAAGTCTTGGTTTTCCCTTCACTCTTCATGAACTTCTGAATAGCTCTACCCATAGTACGCCATTCAGATTCAGATCTCAACACTGTCTCGTACATGCCATTTGTATGATTGTAGGCAAATTCAGTTCCAATACCATTATCAGCTAGAACTTTCTTTGTTTGCTTTTTATCCTGACTCACAAACTCAAGAGGAACACCAGACATCTTTTTTGCATCATTCCTGACTTTTCTCTTCCAATCATCACCCATCCAAGAAGCTATCTGATTAATAATTTCCTTAATTTCTTGATCATCATTAATGTTCAATAGCCCAGCTAAGCCCATCTGATAAATCTGATTAGCCACATGCTCACGACTCATTCTTTTCTGCGGCAGGGGAATGTTGGTTGACATTTGGACAACCAGCCTTGCACGAGTGCCTAAGTCACCATTAGCAAACTTCACAACTTCAACATCTAACTTACCATCAGGCAGTATATCTTCAGTGATCACACTAAATGTATGATTACCATTCACTACAAGGTAACGACCATCAGGCATCTTCTCAACAATAATCTTGTCAGCATTCTCAATAAGACCTAAAGTATCAACTGACCTTTTAAGATCAGTCTTTAGAATATCATTTTCACCACCATTAGCAGTTCTTACTTTATTGCTAGTAGCCTCAGTATAGATCTTACTGAATTTAATCTTCTGAATGCCCTTACTGTCTACACCTTCAATGTGATTAAGTCTAAAATTACCCATAACAATTATCTCCTTAAGAACTTTATACTCCCTAGAGAAGGTAACTATGATACTACCTTAGTATCGTTCAGTCCCTTCAGCATCAGAGCGTTCTCTCGTGAATGTCCATTATAACATACTAGAAGACGTATGTCAAGGGATAGGGAAAGAAAATGAAGAAAAAGGATAAAAAAAGGGTATTAAATAAAGGGTTAAAAAAGGGGGTTAAGCGGTTGATCGCTTGCGGGGTTTCGCTGGGGGAGAAGGGGGAGCGGCAGCCGTCACACCGCGTAGGACGGTGATAGAGCGGATGAAACCCGTTGGAATCTTTTCGAGGGTGCTACACTCGTCTGGACCAATAGTGGATAATAAAGAGATGTGGTCGTCGTCTCTGTAGACTTCGTACCCTACGGTGTTCATGACGGGGCAGGGTTTCTTAGCCTTCTTGAGTAGATCCTTGAGATCGTTCCAACCAGTATCGCCATGCTCCTCAGCATCTATCCAGACTACTTCGACGATAGGCACAGACTCTACTCTCATATGAGTATTTATATCAGGCGATGACATCGATGAATCGGTTGAGTACGATCCGACTCGTCATCTTGTTACCTGCACTCTTAAGGAATGCGTTCTTGATCTTAGTGGTACTTGCATCTTGTGGAAGATCTTCGAGTCCGTTGTTATCTACCTTCTTGTTACCGCGTACCATGAAGTGTTCGGCGTATCCGTTCTTGATAGTAGAGATTGCGTAGTTGTCTGATTTCCAAGTCTTAGTAGCCGCTTCTCGATCTTTTGGCTCGAAGTGGTTGCACATATCATA